>Ga0182746_1000054_pt1 | contig 216509 bp, 178 predicted proteins | sample eDN3rd30CBELigOP_FD_128881 | JGI IMG/M metagenome (GOLD analysis project Ga0182746, IMG submission 128881) | Enriched Organic Plus compost microbial communities from Emeryville, California, USA - eDNA 3rd pass 30_C BE-Lig OP (version 2) (version 2) ...
GCCGATGAACCCCTTCATGGGATTTTGCTGCACGACGGTATCTACGACGATTTTAAATTAAAAGTAGTTTACAAGGCCATTGAAGGGAACAGCGGTGTATATTTCCGGGTTGAGGAGGTTGACGATCCCGTCCACGTCTATGGACTTCAGGCAGAAATAGATCCGGAAAAAGATGCGGGCGGATTATACGAAACCGGAGGCCGGAACTGGGTCGTACAGCCTACACCCGAGGATGTCAAAAAATGGTATAAACCCGATGAATGGAATGAAATGGTGATCGTTTGTAAGGGGCGTGACCTGGCGGTTTTTCTCAATGGCTATCAAACGGCCGAGCTTCACGATGACCCGGGAAGAACGAGCGGCTTAATCGGACTGCAACTGCATGGCAACATGGATATGGATGTCCAATTCAAAGACATTCTGATCATGGAAAGCCCCGACGACTTAAACCTTTAAGCACTTGTGAAGTAATCGACATCAGCGAGTCCAATATTCCTGCGAAAATTCCTTCCCCGGGAAATCTTTGTTGAAATGAATGACAATGGCTTCAGCCGCTACACCTTTGAGTGGTTGGCGTAGCAACTGCGAAAATAATCAAGCTTATTAGCGACAAACGTCTGTTTTTCTACCGATTTATGCGGCGGTTGCAACACCAAGTTACGTTTTTGCAACATCTCAACCATGCGTTGCCATAAGCTATGGGGAAATTTGCCACCTGACAATAGCGGGATATGAACCAATTTGACTGTGTTGCGGAATCAAGAGGATGAGGTCGCATTCAGAAATTTAAAAATCAAATCAATAAATCTTAATTATGTTCAAAGTCAATAACTTAAAATCTTCTATTCCAATTTTGGGAATGGTGGCTGTAACCTGGTGGCTCGTGCCGGTTCCGTATGTGGCACAAGCCGGAGTGACTGCACGGTTGGCAAGCTGGCAGCAGCAGGTAGTAAACGGACAGGTTAGCTCGTCGCAGGAGGGCGCGCTTGCCGGCGTCAGTGTTCACGTAAAGGGAACCGATCGTACCGTGACTACCGACAGTCAAGGGCGCTATTCGCTGGCTATCCCAGCCGGAACGGCCGACCCGGTCTTGGTATTCAGCTCCGTAGGCTATCAAACTGTTGAGCAACCGCTCGCAGGACAACACACGATTAACGTAACGCTGATTGCCGATGAAAAGGCATTGGATGAAGTGGTTGTTTTAGGGTTCGGATCAGCTAAACGTAGGGATGTTGTAGGCTCTATCACAAAAATTAGCAGTGATGAACTTGCCAAGATACCGGCAACAAATGTTGCGCAGTCGTTGCAGGGACTGTCAAGTGGCTTGATGGTGACCAATACAAGCGGGCACCCCGGCAGTGCACCGACCATTAAGATCCGCGGGTTAAACTCAATCAATCTCAGCACGGATCCGCTTTGGATTGTCGACGGTATCCCCATCCACACGGGTGCATCCGAGCGGACCGGGAATGGCGTAAAAGGTGTGTCTGCAATATCTATGTTGAATCCCAACGACATCGCGTCTATTGAGGTACTGAAAGATGCGGCTGCAACGGCCATCTACGGTAGCAGGGGATCTGGCGGGGTTATCCTGGTGACTACCAAATCAAATAAAGGTACCCTTACCGGGTTGCAATTAAGCTATGATGCGGGCCAGTCAAGACTTCCTTTCTCCCAAAACGATGTGTTTATGGATTCGAAAACCTGGTGGGAGATGATGGATCTGGCCCATACAAACGCAGGCCAGTCACTTACCAATCCCGATTTGGTAATGGGTATTCAATTTTGGGGAGAACGCCCGCCATTAAGCAAAGAGGAAGCTATCAATACAAATATCGACCAACTCGGAGCATTAACCCAAACGGCTTTATATCATCAATTGGGATTGACCGCTAATAAAAGTTTCGAAACCGGAGGGGTCATGTTTTCCTTCAATTACCGGACGGAAGATGGGCTTATCAGGAATAACGATTATGACCGTATCACAAGCCGGTTAAATTTCAACTTCAAGCCGGTGAATGTATTGGAAATGGGGATTAATTCGAATTTCGTCTATCTAAAAACCAATGGCGTACAATCGCAGGGAGGTAAAGGCGGTGCCGGTTGGGGTAATTGGAGACATACGTTGCCGTGGTATAAGATATATGACGAAGGTTCACAAACCGGGTATTGGGCAGTTAACAGTGGATATAATCTGCGCGCAGCTACTGACCGTGACCTGGTCCGGAATGATGCGGATTCGTACCGGAACATCAACCATTTCTTTACGCAATGGACCACGCCGTTGGAAGGACTGATCGTGAAAGGTGACGTAGGGGTAGACTTAATGGTAACCAATAGTTCTTATTGGCGTTCGGCTCTTTTGGCACCGCAGATTCCCTACATCGCAACGGCGTTTGAGCAGTCGGTAACCAAAGCGAATATCAACTATGATGTATATGCCAATTATAATAAAGAGTTTGGTTCGAATACAATCGACCTAACTGCGGGATGGGAAGCCCTTCGGAACTGGGACTATACTCGATATGCAGAAGGACAGGACCTGCAAACCATTTATCCGGAATTGAGAAACCCACTGACCATGCTTCAGATGGGCGGAAGACAGGGCGGTGACCAGTATTTAATGGGTTTCTTCGGTAGGGCTAACTATAAGTTGCTGGACCGATACATCCTAAACGCAAGTGCTCGCAGGGACGGACATTCCGCATTTAGTGTGGATAATCGCTGGGCTAATTTTTATGCATTTGGTGCCGGATGGATTATTTCGGATGAAAGTTTCATGGAGAATTTTACGTGGCTTAATTTATTAAAACTCAGGGGAAGTTATGGAACTACAGGTAATACCTCTGTGAATAACTCAATGACCTATATGAGATGGGGGCTGAATACGAACGGTATTTTTGGCATCAATTATCCGGTATCCGGCTCAAGTCAAGTTGGACCATTGGGAAGCTCTTCCCTTAAATGGGAGACCACCGCTAACCTCGATTTAGGAATAGACTTCGGGATACTGGGAAACAGAATCAACGGTTCATTCGCTTATTATACGCAGCGGATATCTGATTTGATTTTGATGGGAAGCGTCCAACCTTCGGTAGGGTATAATACAAATGAAATTTATGAAAATATTGGCAACCTGAAAAACTGGGGAGTGGAATTCAACATATCGTCGAATAACGTGGAAAGTGGCGACTTTGTCTGGAAAACAGACTTTAATATAACCACTAATAAAAACAGAATCCTTAAATTAAATGAAGCGGAACAAGGGAAAGGGAAAGAAGAAACAACTAGGATCCGGAAAGAAGGGGAATCCTTAAATACGTGGTACCTGGCTAATAACCTGGGTGTCGATCCAGAAAAGGGGGTGTATTTCATCGAACAACGGGACGCAGCTATTTGGAATACCGCTTATCAAACCGTAACCACAGGCGAAAACATCCCGATGACTAATAATAATGTAGCCAATAATAAGATCATACAACATGGAAAAACGCCCCTACCAACGTTTTACGGCGGTCTTTCTAATAGCTTTTACTACAAAGACTTTGATTTAAGCATTTTGCTGAGCTTCGCCGGCGGAAACTGGCTGATGAATGATTTATACAGTGCGGCCGATCAAATGAGCAGCGAAAATAATTCGATAAAAGATCTCGTTGGGAATTCCTGGGAAAAGTCAGGGGACAAGGCTAAATATCCGCAAATTGTAGCTGGCGAAAGCTATTTCTATGACCATGACGGTAATCCGTCTCAAACGCGCACGCAATTTACCAGTACGGAACAAACTACCCGGTATTTGCAAAAAGGCGACTATATCCGGCTACGTAATTTGCAGTTAGGTTATACCTTGCCGAAAGCGCTTCTTAGCCGGATACACGTAAGCAGTATCCGGTTTTTTCTCAGCGGTACGAATTTGCTTACAATCACAGGATTTGAAGGGTTGGACCCTGAGACGGTAAATGACCTGCCGTTACCTCGTACGGTTAATTTTGGAGTTTCTTTAAGCCTATAATTTAGATTGAGTCATGAAAAGTAGAATAGTTAACGGGCTGGTTTTAATATTGCCGATATTCTTTAATTCTTGTAGCGATTTTTTTGAGATAAAAAGGCCACAAGAAACACAATGGACAAGTACAGCCACCTTTGAGCAAGGATTGAACGCGGCCTACAGGGGAATACAATGGACGCAAATGGGAAGAGGATATCCAATATATCACGATTTTGTGCCTTCCGGAACAGCACGTAAAACCGTTACCGGAGCGGCCGGATTGAACGGCGATGAACTTTATTACCGGAAATTTGGAGAACGGTTATCCCATTTACCCAGTTGGTGGCAAGAGGGGTACAAGGTTGTCACCATGACAAACCTGGCGCTTGACCTGGATAAGGAAACAGATGGAAACCCATTTAAACTGGACGTAAACGGAACGGATTATCAGCAAAACTATTTGCGGCAGGTTGGAGAGAATTATTTTTGCCGTGCTTATGCCTATTTCAATCTTATAAAGATTTTTGCGGCTCCGTACGATCATAGCGGCAATAATAATATTCCTACCATTCCGCTGAAGACATCCGCGGCTTATTCTAAGGAGGATGTGTTAAATGAAAAAATAGGGACGCGCGAAGAGGTATACCAGCAGATTATCAATGATTTTAAAAAGGCAAAAGAAATATTGCCAGACAAGTTTGTTCTGAATTCATGGAATAACGTGCCAGGTTATGAGGCCGGCCGGGGCAATAAATGGGCGGCGACGGCGTATTTGGGGAAAGTGTATTTTCTAATGGGTAAATATGCGGAAGCCAAAGCCGAATTCGACGAATTGATCCAGTATGCCGAATCAACCGGTACCTACTCTCTTGAAGAGGCGCCTAAAGAAGCTTTTAATAAAGAAAGAGCAGAGGTGTTTCCCAAAGAGTCGATTTATGAGTTTAATGGCGGATACTTACAAGGTGCTTTTGAGCAGCGTAATAATTATGTATATGCCGGCATGGTTATGGGGTTGCGTTTTCGTGATTCCAATGGCGATGATTTATCCAATATTGCTGAAAACGGACAGGGAACTGTTATAAGCACCTGGAACAGTTTTGCCATAGCGTATACTGCTATGCAGCAAATGGGTTGGATGAAAGATCCGATGAATGGCGATTATACCATTACTCCTGAAGCTGAAGCGGACCGGCGTTATCAACAGGTGTATCACATGTTGTTGCCGATGCCTGCGGGTACACCCGGGGATAATATTCCAAAAGGAAGTGAAGGGTATACAATCTATGAATCGTTCCCCGGACATGCGCACCTGACTACACCGCATGTATATGTTGATAAGTTTTTCCGGGGGGAGACACCCTTCGGTAGAAATTCGAAGTTTCCATTGGTTCGATTGGCAGACATTTATTTATTACGTGCCTGGATCAAATGGAAAGCCGGCGACACGCAAGGCGCTGCCGATGATTTGAATACCGTGTGGAATCGGGCGAATCCTTCCAATCCGGATAAACATACTGCTTCAAATGTGACTCATGAGTCGATTTATGCAGAATATCTCCGCGAAATGACAGGTGAAGGCTGGACCACTGATTTCATCTTTGGAACACAGATGGAAGCCCCACAGGGAGACGATCCACTGACTCCACCGGTAAGTCCTCCGTATGCGGAATGGAAATGGCCGATTCCCCCTTCGGAAGAGGGCCTGAATCCGAACTATCAATCGAGAGAAGACTAAGCTTTGACGTAACATAAATGTACTTCCAAAGCAGTATGCATGCTTTTTGTACAAGAAAGTATGCATACTGCTCCATCAGAATTAACCAAAAAACAGGGCCGGATTCCCGGCTTTAAAAATAAACCCGAATTCGGAGGAGATTAGTATGACGAATAAAACAGCGTTAATTGTGTTATGTGCCGGACTTCTTTTGTCCAATGTTGCCTTTGGGCAGGATTTTTCCACTTTTGAGAAAAGGAAGCAATGGTTGTTAGCCGAATTGAAAGATGTTGATCTGTCAGAAAGGGGAAAACACGGGTTGCCCAAAGCAATAGCCCGTTTACATAACAACCCCCATGATCAGGGAGCATTAGTATATATTACAAATATTCTCGATCACAAAGATCAGTGTATGTTTGATTTTCCGGGAGTCGCTTTGGCGCTGTGCCGTTATTGGGACAGTTTCAGTTCGGCTCAGCGAAACAAATTGAAAGTGGATCTCGAAAGATTGGCGAAACCTGATAAAAATGATGGCGAAGGCTTTTTGGGGCATGGCACGGAAAATCACGCCACGATGATGTGGAGCGCTGCGTATCTTTTTGGGCAATTATTTCCGGATGCCAAATGGGCCAACGGGATGAACAGTGCGGAACTCATGGCCGATATGAAAGAACGATTGCGTAAAACTTTTCGAAATTATTACGATCACGGATATACAGAGTACCTGTCTACTACCTATGAGGTGGTGATGAATTTTCCTGTTGAAATACTTCTCGAATATGCCGAAGATCCGGAAATGAAGGCCATTGCGGAAGCTTTTATGCTCTATAAGTGGTCACTGATTTCCTTAAATATGTTCGAAGGCGCCACGATTGCGCCGTATGGCAGAATGAATACGCAACAGGACCATGCACCCGATGAGTCTTATGTAACGGGTACTCCCTATTATAATTGGTTGCTTTTCGGGTGGGGACCAGCAACTGAAAATGTCAGGATCGAACAATTTACGGCCCCCATTTCTGACGCGACATTTTCAATTTACACCGCGCTATCAACGGTTACACCCGACAGCGTTTTCTTCAGGCTGGCTAACAATAGAACACCATTTTCCGTTAAATCTTCGGCATCTACCTTTGGCCATTACGGGAAGGCCGCACCGCATATGATGATGCGCAATGTATACAGGGGGCAGGCCTTCGCTATTGGAACGGGTAATTTTCGATGGGTTCCCGGGGGTGATTATGCCGATCATGATGCAAATGGCTTCAGTATCTTGTGGAGTAGCTCCGATCGATTTAATTATATCGGTTGTTATCATCCGTATTGGTATAGTGACGGTGATTATCCGGACAGAACGCCGGATACATGGTACAAGGGAAATATCTCTCCTTTTCAACAGACGGCTCACTATCAGAATACGGCAATTACATTGTTCAATATACCCGATGCAGATCCCTGGATGACAAAACCCAATCAAAGTAAATGGGAATGGAGAGACGGACATGCCGATAATCTGATAAAAAGAGGCATGCTTCGTTATCCAAAATCGGTTGACGAAGAAGTAGAGGAAAATGGATGGATATTCCTGCGGGAAGGCAAAACCTATATAGGAATAAAACCCTTGAAGGACTATTATATCCAAAGAGATTTGACGGGTAAAGGACTCGATGGCTTCAATATAGTAAAGAGTGACCATGCACAGACGGGATTTGTTTTCGAAGTGGGTACCGAAGATGATTTTAAAAGTTTCAGTAAGTTCAAAAACAAACTGAAGAATAACAAATTATCAACTAACTGGGATAAACTGACGGTCAGCTATCGAAATTCACAGAAAAGTGAATTACAAATACAATATATACCGGGGTTGCCCCTGGCGCTTGTCCCAGCTGAAAACAGACCCGACTATTGGACCGGCATAGGAATTACCGGTCTTGCGGAATCCGTCCCGCTTGTCACCATAAATGGAAAGCGGGAAATGCCGTATCAGCAATGGCCGATGATAGAGAGCCCCGATGTCAATATGGATAATCTTAGATTGAAAATAGAAAGTAATGGGTCAAGGATTTTGGTGGATTGGAGGGGCAAATATCCGATAATACAACGTAATTAAGCTGAAAATACATCTTCGCAATAAATTTTTATCAGGTTGGGTATCAAAATGAAAAATCAGGTTTTTTTTACGATAATAGTCGGAATCTTTCTTGTGCTGCGGTTTACCGCATCCGCACAGCAAATTGAAGATTTTCCTATATTCAAGATGGAAGAATTCCATGGGCGTGACGGTTTGCCCAATGTATTCCATAAGATTAACAATCGCCGGCAGGTGCGTATCGCTTACATCGGAGGAAGTATCACCGAGGCACGGGAGGGGTGGCGCGACCTTACGTTTAGCTGGTTCCGCCTCAATTTCCCTTATACTGCTTTTTTCCAGACCAATGCAACCATTGGAGGCACCGGCTCTGATCTGGGCGTTTTCAGAATGGAACGTGATGTCCTCGTTCATAAACCCGATCTGCTTTTCGTTGAGTTTGCTGTAAACGATTCGGGTAAAGAGCGGATAGCATTACTGAAATCGATGGAAGGATTGGTAAGAAAGGCCTGGGCCGCTGATCCCGAAATGGATATTTGTTTTGTTTATACGACAGCTGAAATTTTTTGTGATGATCTGGTGAACGGTAAGCAGCAACATGCCGTAACGGTTATGGAGGAAGTGGCAGATTATTACGGCATCCCCTCCATTCATATGGGGCTTGAGATTGCCCGGCTGTACGCGCAAAAGAAACTGGTACTGAGTGCCGATCCGTCGGAAAATGCCAACACCATTGTTTTTACAAAGGACCGGACACACCCCTTGCCTGAGTCCGGACATCCTTTATACGGGCATATAGCCGCGAAGTACCTGGAGAAAATGAGCCGGAGTCCCGGGGCTAAAATACATACACTTTCAACACCCTATGTGCAGGCCAATTGGGAAAATGCTTCTTTCGTGGATGCATCAAAAGCAATGTTACAAGGAAACTGGCAGAAACTGACAGCCGACGATAAGGTATACAAACAGTTCGAGCACTCACTTCCTGCCCTATATAGAGGGAAACCCGGAGCGGTGATGGAGTTCACATTCAAAGGCACCGACCTGGGCTTTTACGATTGTGTAGGACCGGGAACAGGAGTGATAGAAATTACGGTAGATGGTACTAGTCTTGAACGGTATCGTTTTGACCAATGGTGCGACAACTACCGAAAAAATAGTTTTATGATTGGCCCTTTAGCAGATGGGATTCACCATGTTACCGTAAAAGTAACCGGAAAGCCTATTGATAAAGGGGAAATATTAAAAAAGAAAAACATTAAAATAGATGACCCGGCAAAATACAAGGAGTTGGATTGGTATCCGGCAGACATTATGATTGTAGGGGAATTAATTCAGTAAACAATTATGAAGGCACAAAAAAGCATTATACACATCGGACTTTTTATTTCCCTTTACTTTTTTATTCCAAATGCCGTCTTTGGTCAGGAAAGCAAGGTAGTTATTGAAAATGGTAAAGCGAATATCACACTAAAAGATTATATTAAACATCCCTTGTACTGGTGGCCAAAAACGCTTTTGAGCTATGAAATAGAAAGTAGTGAGCCTATTGGCCATGCTCAATATATATTACTAAACCAACAAACGGGGACACAGATGCCCTGTCAAATAACCCTAAACCCTACGGATAACAGAAAAGCGGTTTTGTATTTCATCTCCGACTTGCCTTCCAGGGGCGAGTACAATTTTATACTGCAAAAAGGCCAGCCAGCGCAATTTGAGCCTGTTTCCATAGAAAAGGAGTCCGACAATTATCTTATTACCACCGATGTTCTTTCCTTTCGTGTGCCTGGTTCACGCACAGATATGTCATCAGCTATTCCCGGGCCGATCATGGGTATTTCAAGAGATAAAATAAACTGGAAAGGGTATTCGGTTTTTGATTCGCATGCAGGAGCCTTGAAGCGTTTGGAAACAACACTCGTCTCCGAAGGCCCCGTTTTCGCAGCGTTCCAACTAAAATACACGTTTACGAACGGTTCGGAATACAGTGTATGGATCAGGTATGTGAAAGGCCATGATTTTATCGAATTGAAAGAAGAGATGAATGGATTTCCGATCGAAAAAAAAATCAGTTGGAACATGGTATGGGATAATTTCTCTCCGACCCATCGGCAGGCACCTAATCATCCATACGGGCAGCCGAAAAAAGATGAAAAGGGCTTCAACAGATATGATTGGGAAAAGGTAGACCAAATGATGTTAAATTCTCATCACGGTATAAATAAAGAAACCTCTTCCGATGGCAAAATTCCCTTTGCACTGGGAATGTACGGAAACTGGCCTGCCGAGGGGAATGTCACATCTACTGTATTTTGGGATGAAAACAAAAACGAATCCATTGGCATCTTTGTGAAGGATATAGCGTATTGGAACGATAATCAATATGCGATTTGGCATGACACCCGAGATATTAGCGTAAAATTTTTCTATAAAGACAATTTGCTCAAATGGTCGTACCCCGTAATCAGTGGCAAAAGATACACCGCAATAAGCTTTTACCCGCATGAGAAAGATATTGAGTTGATGGAACGTCTGGAAAGCCTCGCCCAGCCTGTACGTAACTCGGACGGAACAACCTATTCGGTAAAGATAAGCCAGTTATCGTATAACTCATTTTTACAAAATAAACACAGCACATTAGATTTGAACGTGGTGAAAGACTGGTGCCTTGTATATCCCGATACCGCTAAGTTCCCCCGCTCGATATTTGAAGACCCAACTGTACCTAGTCCTAAAGAGTTTGAGCAACTATTTTTTTATGGCACGTTGTCCAATGAACTGGCCGTGAGCGGTCCATGCCAGAACAGCGGGTACGGGCCTACTGCGTCGAGGGCGTTCTACGATCATTATATTTCACGGATGAACGCCCTCTTGCCGGAGATGGAGAAGGAACAGCGGGAGCGCATGGTGGCCATGTTTTTGGTTCACGCCTATATTGCTGCAGGAGAAGAATATATGCCGATGAAACATATGTTAAGCGGGCATCCCAACTTCCTGAGCGATGTGAAATCGGTACCTGCTTTTGCTTCGTACCTCTTTCCCGAGCATCCTAAAGCAGCTGAATGGGCCGATCTTTTTGAAAAGTATGTTGATCTTAATACGCATTATCATTCGCGACCAGATGTAAAAAGTTGGGACGCAACGGGAGGAAGATGGACGGAAAACACCAATACTTATCTCTGGGGATTTATAAGGCCCTCAATCCGCGCCAGCTACCTGCTTCAGCTCAAAGATGGAAAGAAGCGCATGACGAACGAAAAAATGGCCGATATAGGCTACTTTGTAATGAATACGCTTTCTGCTCCTTTCAACGGCGGCAGCATGGACCCGTCCGACATGCATAATTGGGGAGCCGTTACACCGGAAAATGGCCCGCATAGGGTAATTCCGGCGCAGGGAGCACATGCAATAAGAAGAATGCTTCCGGCGGCTTATTGGCGTTGGGGTAAAGACCTTGAACATTACGATCCGTTGTTATCCGAGAATATGCGCTATTTAGCTCGCCCTGAATTTGAAGATGCAGAGATGAAAGACAGAGCTAAAAATGCCTTCCATGTGATGTATCCGTTGGATACGGATGATACCGGTACTCCCCCTTTGCTGGAAAGTATCAAGATGACCGGTTACGGTATTGTGTTACGGGCAGCTAGCGGGACGGAAGATGAATTGTCCATACATCTTGGTCAGATTGATACCGGCCCTAATTATAGGTGGGGTATTGTTGGTGATGGCGGGTGCGGTACGGTTTATTTTTATGCAAATGGGAAGTCGTATAGTGATAATGGGAAAGAAGATGCCGGAGACCGAAGGTTACAGGATAACGACATGGTTACAGGATTCGGAGTGTTTAAAGATGGTCGCTTCAAAGGTATCGGCAAAAGCGACTTGACACGGCCATTGTATGACCTATCGGTCGGGCAATTTGCAGAAATACAATCCGCTGAAAACAGGCAATATTCCTGGCCGGAATATAAGAGCAGAAGCATCCTATTGGTAGGGAGCGATTATTTCCTGATTTATGATGACGTTTATAATCAGAATATGGCGGGGCGGTTCAGCTGGTTTACAAAGTTGGATGAGGATCTCCCTGAAATAGAAGTTATAAAAGGAGGGGGAGCCGACTATACCTATTCTGCCAAGAAAGCGGAATATACCAAACATGAAGGGCGCGAGTCAAAAGGAATATGGTTCGATGGCACAGGCGATTTTCTCACATTTGTTTCGCATAAAAAAGGATTTAGTAATCAGCAGACCCCATACGGTTGTATCATTACAACTCCAGATGGGGACACCGATTACATCTTCCGTAATGATGTACCCGTATCTGTCAATGAAAATAATCTGACTTTCAGGGGTTCCGCCGGATTCGTAAGAATAAAATCAACACATAAAGAATTCGCCATGTTCCAAGGCAATCGCATTGGAATCGACGATTTTGAGATCAGAACACAACATGCAGAAAGCGGATTAAGTGGTGTCTTTGCCGATCGGGAAGAAATAAAAGGACACTATTATTCCATGACCGAATCTGTCGTAACTTTTAGCTGGGAGAAGGGATTGCCTGCTGCTATACATGTATATATAGACGGTGTGAAGCAAAAAACAACCACTCATGCCAATGAAGTAAGCGTCACTTTCCCTGCGGGTAAACATATTTGGAATATTACGAAGGGTTTAGCTGATTTGCCGAAGCCGAAGATACAGTATACAATAAATAAGAATCACAAGGCGGAAGTAGCGGTCTATCCGGTGTCGGGCGCCACAAGCTACCGGTTTGAATACAGCACAGACGCAGGGAATACCTGGATCGGGATAGGAGAGCAGTCGCAAAACACGATGATTGTTAGCTCCCAAAAGAACGAGAAAAAAGGCTATGTTCGCATAACTGCCCTAAACAAAGAACATACCAGTGAACCTTCTGTAATCTATCCGGTTTATTTCACCGCTGAAAAGCCCCATCATCCCGACGGCCTGAAGATAGCGTTGGAAGACCATGCAGTGCAGTTAACCTGGGGCAAGGTGCTGGGATGCAGGGAATATAAGGTTTACAAGAAAAACGGCAATCATCCGTTTGAGCTTATTTACTCCGGTAATGGGAATGAATTCTCAGACAAGCGTTATAAGAAAGGTGAGATAGTTGAGTATGCTGTTTCTGCAATCAATGGCAACGGTGAAAGCAAGCTTAGTAATCCGGTTACCACCGATTTAACTAGCTGGCTTAATTTTACTCCGGTAAAAGGCGAACCGTTCCGTAGGGTAGTTGGGAAGGAAAACCCGATTGACAACGAAGGGAACACCACTTCTTTGTATTATCCCGATTAAAAATAATGAACGGAGACCTGCAACAACAATGAATCAATAATTATTTAAATGAAAAAAGTACTAATCTATCTGCTATCTATTGAATTATTGGTCTCTTGCAAACAAAAAGGAGGGGATGCGTATCTATCTAGTTTCCCGGCGGGTTATACGCCTGAAGAAGTTGGGAAAAAATTAGGGTATCACTTTCTTCAGGGGGAACATTTTCTGCACGGTGGAAAATGGATCCACTACGCAGAGGTGTGTACCTGGTATGGTGCATTGCGGTATGCTCAGGCTGCGGGTGATAATGAATTGATCAAACAACTACAGGAAAGGTTTGAGCCATTATTTACTACCGAGAAGCAGTATCAACCCCTCATGAACCATGTCGATTTAAACATGTTCGGCAGTTTGCCGCTGGAGTTTTATAAAATAACAAATGACAAACGCTACTATGAGTTAGGTATGCCTTACGCCGACACCCAATGGCAGGTGCCACCCGATGCGACGGAAGAAGAAAGAGCATGGGCACGCAAGGGGCTTTCGTGGCAGACCCGTATGTGGATAGACGATATGTTTATGATAACCGTTATCCAGGCACAGGCTTACCAGGTAACAGCTGATAAAAAATATATCAATAGGGCAGTGGAAGAAATGGTTGTATACCTGAATGAGCTGCAGCGACCCAATGGGTTATTCTTCCATGCTCCCGATGTTCCGTTTTTCTGGGGAAGAGGGAATGGCTGGATGGCAGCGGGTATGACCGAATTATTGTTGTCGACTCCAGCCGACAATCCCCACCGTTCGCGAATACTGGAAGGTTACCGGCTGATGATGAAAAGTCTGAAAAATTACCAAAGCGAAAGTGGCATGTGGAACCAGTTGATAGACAAGTCCGATTGCTGGGCGGAAACCTCAGGAACCGCTATGTTTACGTATGCCATGATTATGGGTGTAAAGCATGGCTGGCTGGATGGCAGCGAATATGGCCCTGTTGCGCGGAAAGGCTGGATGGCTTTGATTCCATATATCAATGAAAATGGGGACGTAGCGGAAGTATGTGTAGGAACAAATAAAAAAGATGATCTTCGGTATTATTACGATAGGCCACGCGTGGCGGGAGATTATCACGGACAGGCCCCTGTTCTTTGGTGTGCGTATGCACTTTTGAGCAAATAAGAAAAGCGATGATACGTATAGTACACTTGTTGTTATTTAGTATCGCCGGACTTACCGGTACTGCCCAGGAATTGGTTGTGCATGTATCGCCCGGCGGCAGCGATCAAAATGCAGGAACCGAACACTCACCTTTAGCATCGTTGGCAGGTGCGCGTGACCGGATACGTGAACTGCGCATGGTACAGTCTTTTACCGGGATTACCGTACAGGTAGCGGCAGGCGATTATTTTCTGGAGGAACCGCTGGTATTTGGCCCGGAAGACGCTGGTTCGGCGGATTGCCCGATCCGTTATGTTGGGGTAGGAGCCAAAAAACCTGTACTCTCCGGCGGCGTGCCCGTGACGGGCTTTGAACCGGTAGCCGGCGGTCAGTGGCGTACCGTCATGACTGGAGCAGATCGATGGGCGCCCCGCCCTGAGCAATGCTACGTCAACGGCCGGCGAGCCGTCCCCGCCCGTATCCCGGATAAAGGGTTCTTCCGGCCCAAGGGGGTCGAAGAAACCGTCATCCTACAGGGTGAAGAGCGTACGGCCGAATTCGCCGTGCAAAAGATTAGGCTGGACGAAGAGTCATCTGCGGTATTCGATCGGCTGACTCCGGCCGAACTCGGAAATACACGGTTGGTTTTCTACCATAAATGGGACAACACGCGCAAGCGGATTACCCGGTACAGCGCTCAGGAGAAGGCCATATACATCAGCGGACGCGGAATGAAACCCTGGAATAAGCTGGATTCGAATACATTGTTTTTTATCGAACATATACGCTCGGGGCTGGATACTCCCGGCGAGTGGACCATGGTGGATGATGAGGTTTACTATCATCCCCTGCCAGGTGAGGTGCTTGAACAGACCCAAATCATCTTGCCCCGGTTGGAGCAGCTGGTGCTTTTCAGCGGAAGACCCGATAATCCGGTCAAACATATTCAGATTGAGAACCTGGCGTTTTACCACACCGGATACCGGACACCATCGGAAGGCAACGAACCGATGCAGGCGGCAGCCGCAGTCCCCGCGACCGTAATGGCCGATTACGCCGAGCACATCACCTTGCTGGATTGTGTGGTCAGCCATACGGGCAATAACGCCATTTGGTTCCGGGCAGGTTGCTCGGACAATACCGTGCAGCGATGCCTGCTCACTGACCTCGGTGCCGGGGGGATCAAGATAGGCGAAATTACGCCCGCAGATCATGACGTAACCAAACGGATCACCGTCGATAATAGCATCATCCAATCTGGGGGGCATGTATTTCCCTGTGCAGTCGGAATTGCCATTTTCCATGCTAGCGACAATCGCATCACCCATAACGATATCGGTGATCTCCCATACAGCGGAATTTCGGTCGGCTGGATATGGGGGTACGATCCTAGCGACGCCAAGCGGAATGAGGTTGCCTATAATCATATCCATCACCTCGGATGGGGCGTGCTGAGCGATATGGGCGGGGTATACACGCTGGGGCCATCGGCAGGGACACGGATCGCCAATAACGTTATCCACGATATCTATGCACGGACCTACGGCGGCTGGGGATTGTACACTGACGAGGGATCTACAGGTATTGTAATGGAAAATAACCTGGTGTACCGTTGCAAGAGCGCGGGCTTCCACCAGCACTATGGTAAAGATAATGTGGTGCGTAATAATCTGTTTTACCGGCAATACCGCCACCAGTTGGAATCGACAAGGATCGAAGAACACACCGGCTTTCGGTTTACGAACAACATCGTGTATTTCAGTGAGGGCGATCTGGGTGGGATACGGTGGGACCAGACTAACTTTTATGCAGATTCCAATGCATATTGGGACGCCCGTGGAAAGAAGATCACCGTAGGGGCGCTGGATTTTGAAACCTGGCAATTGCGGGGCAAAGACGTTCACTCGGTGATTGCAGACCCCAAGTTCGAAAACCCTGCGCGGATGGATTTCCGGATTAACAACCGCAAACTGGTGAAAAATATCGGTTTCCAACCGTTCGATTACCATAAAGCCGGTGTGTACGGCGATGATCAGTGGAAGGCGGCAGCTGAGATTAACCCGGAACGTGCGTTGGAATTCCGGCAGATGGTTGACCGGCTGGAAGCATTGGCAATAAATTAGGAACGAAGCGGACGAACGATTGCAATGAAAACCATGCAGCAACATATCTTTCGACGGTGGCGTTGGTGGTTGGCCGCTTTGGTGGCAACCTTGTGTATCGCGTATACCTGTAGCCGTATCAACCAAGCCAAGACGGTCATCGTATCTAACCCGTCGTCGTTTCATCTGACAAACAAGCCGGTCATCATCCACCGCAGTACGCTTGGCAATGAGGGTAGCAGTAAACAACGTCCCGTACTGTACGGCGGTGATGGGGTGAAGATCATTCCGCAGACCGACGATACCGACGCTGATAGCGTTTGGGACGAGCTGTTTTTCCTGAGCGATTTCAACCCGGGCGAAACCAAAACCTACCAATTAAAATGGGAGCAACGGAACGATAGGGCTTCGGCCCGGGTCAACGCTCACCTAGGCAAGCGCTTTGCTGCGCAACAGCCGGTTAAGCCCGTGCTTAGGGATACGTTTCTGCCGGGAGATCTGCCCGCTATATTGGGGTATCAGCCCTACCAAACCGATGGCCCCGTCTGGGAGAATGATAGGGTCGGTTTCCGGCATTACCTGGACGGCAGGAATGCCAAAGACTTATTCGGTAAGCAACATGCCGATTTGGTGCTCGACAAGATCGGGCTTACGTCTGGTGGTGCCGTCGTGGACAATTACCATGTACTGGCACCGTGGGGACGGGATGTCCTTTCCGTAGGTGAGTCGCCCGGACTCGGTGGGATAGCCCTGCTTATCGGCAACAAACCGGCTCGGCTGGGCGTGTCCGCGGGCGATACCTTCACGCCGATCGAGCGGACGGTGTTTAACATTTCCGCCAGTGGACCACTGCGTACCTTGGTCGGACTGGATTACCAAAATTGGCACGCCAGCCCCGAGCGTGTTTACCAGGTCAGCGAGTTGAGTTCGATCTGGCCTGGAATGTACGCTTTTCAGAATAAGGTGCAACTCTCTGGGTTGATTGGTGGCGAGCAGCTACTCGTGTCAATACCGAATACCAATACCGGTCGGGGGCTGTCCGAGTGGATGGTCAATGACAGTTGGGTAGCACTTTATACACATGACCAACAGAGTTATGACCGGGAACACTGGTTAGGGCTAGCGCTGCTGCTGCCAAAAGAGTTCTACCGGGGCAACAGTACGTTTGAGGGGGAAGAAGGGCTGCAGGATGCATTTTATGCGAAGATGAAACCAATTGAAAACCAGTATATCGAATACTATGTGGTCGGCTGCTGGGAGTATGCAGACCCGCAGTTTAAAGAAGAATCTTATTTTAAAAATTATCTCCAGAAACTAGCCGACCAGCTGGATACGGAGGTGCTGATCGAAATCCGTTAACCGGAAGCCGTAGCAGGGAGGTGGGGTAAATCCGAATTGCTGGTTGAAATGTCGAAAAAGAGTTGTATATTGTGCTGATCCAATTATAGATTCATGGTTCGCGGTTTGCTTTTCGGTATCACCTGGCTATCGCTTGCTTCAGCGGCGTTACATGCTACGGCTCAGGAAGTAACCCAGAAGGTGACGGGCCAAGCGATTATTCCCGACCTGATGTTTACGCGCTTTTCCAGTAACGATGGGATGCCCGATAATCGCGTGCGGGCCATCTATCAGGATAGCCGTGGTTTTCTCTGGGTGGGCACGATGAATGGCGTAAGCAGATACGACGGTTATACCTTCAAGAAATATGTGGATTCGGCAGCAAGTGCGATTACCACCGGCTATTGGACATACGCGATCTGCGAAGACCGTGACCAGAATCTGTGGTTCGGAACACTTGACGGACTCCGTAAATTTGATGTAAAAACCGAGCAATTTACCGACTACGACGTTGCCGACCGGCAAAGCCTGCTTTTCTGCAGCGAGATTACTGCGCTTCATTGCGATCAGAATAACCTCTTGTGGGTCGGTACCCAGCAGGGGTTAGCAACGTTCGACCCAGAGACCGGGAGATTCAGTCGGATGGACGGCGCTCCGTTCGATGCGCGCGTGTTCAGCATTATCCCATCGGTTGGCGATTTTATTTGGATTGGTACGTCCGAGGGAATTATCCGCTATGATACGCGCACTCGCACGTACAAACCTTACAACCTACAGGTAAAGCCAAACTCGTACGGTGACCGATTCTGGGCGTTGTATGAAGATAACTTCAACCTGTACATTGCTACCACAACGGAAGGGCTGGTGCGCTTGCGCTATACGGGTTCGGAAGCAGGCGATTTTAAGCATTTGAACACCTTTTCCAACGATGCCGTCGACCTGAAACATTCCGAGATTTTCGATATCTGCAAATCCCGTACAGGCGACTTCTGGCTGGCTACATCAAATGGGCTGGCCAAGGTGGAACATATGGGAACCTCCGATGCACGCATCAGCCTGTTTCGCAATAACCCGTTAAACCACCAGAGCCTGAGTAACAATACCGTCTATAAAGTCTTCATCGATAATACCGATTTGCTATGGTGTGGCACTGAGTTAGGGTTGAACAAACTCAACCTGAACCTCCTGCCCTTCCAGTATTATACGTTTAGTGACCCAAAGGCGTACGATCAGGTACGCAGCCTCTACACCCGCGATGGTGAGAACGTGTGGTTGGGTACAGCCAAATACGGTTTCCATATGTACAACATGAGGCAAAACATTACGGCTTCCTTCCGGTTCGCCACGTCGCGGGCACCGATGAATGCACAGCGGTCTATTTTTGTGGACAACCAACACCACCTCTTTCTGGGTACGTTGGATGGCATCGTGCAGCTCAATGAGGATGACCCTAGGCGGTCTATCCAACTGGTGGAAGACGAAGCCGTGTTTTCATTTCTGGAGGACCGCAGTGGAAACATCTGGGTGGGTACCAATATGGGGCTCTACCGTATTGATGCTGAAGGTAACCGCACAGCATTCAGTGTCGGTACCAGTGGCACGAATCGGCTCCCGGCGAAATTTGTTCGCACACTTTACGAAGATGGAAGCGGAAGGATTTGGATCGGATTTGAAATGGGGGGCATTGCCTATTATCATCCCCGGCAACAACGGGTGATAGCTATCCCATTGGAAGGGGAAGACCGCCGCTTAACCCGGAGCATCGTCTACACCATGACCGAATCGCCTAAGAATACACTTTGGGTGGGCTCTGACGCAGGCCTGAGCCGTATTACAATGGAAGAGAGCACAGTGGGCGATACGGGCTACCAGATGAAGCATTATACAGAGGTCGACGGCCTTTCCGACCGGGCTATTTGCGGATTGCTTTCCGACCAGCGCGGATTCCTTTGGATCAGTACCATCAAGGGGTTGTTGAAGTTTGATGTGGATAAAGAGTTGTTCCAGCAGTACCTGACATCGATTAACTTCAGTTATAGCTGTTACCAGAAATTCGATGATACCCGGTTTCTCTTTGGCACATCCGAGGGCTTCATCCTATTCAATCCGGAGCACATCCCCTCGCTGTCACCTGCTCCTTCGGTGATGATGTCCGAGTTTAAGTTATTTAACCGCGACGTGCCCATTAGCAAAAAGGTGAATGGACAGGTGGTGCTCACGCAGACCATCTCGCAGACCAAGGAGATTGAGTTGAATTACAAGAATAACGTTATCACACTCGGGTTTACGGGGCTGCATTTCGCTAATCCGGAGAGTAACCGGTATGCTTTCCGTATGATGGGATTTGACAAGGACTGGAATTATGCCGATGCCACCAACCGCACGGCTACCTACACCAACCTCGATCCGGGGGTTTACCATTTCCACGTGAAAGCCGCAAACAGTTTCGGTAAATGGACCGTCCAACCCGAGGTATTGAAAATAACCATCCTCAACCCGCCGTGGAAAACCTGGTGGGCCATTACCGGCTATTTGGTGGTTTCTGTGGTCCTTGCTTATGTAGTGACCCGTTACCTGATCAGACAGTCCCGGCAACGGCAGCAGATCCGATTTGAGCAACACGAGCGGGAACAGTTAGAGCGGTTGCATCAGCAAAAACTGGAATTTTTCACGAATGTTTCACACGAATTCCGCACCCCACTATCGCTGATCGTCGGCCCTGTAGAAGCGCTCCTGGCAGATAAATCGGACATTTCTTGGGAAAGCCGGGAAAAGCTACGCGTTGCCCAGCGCAACTGTAAGAACTTGCTATACCTGCTCGATGAGTTGATGACGTTCCGGAAACTGGATCAGGAGCAATTGAAACTCCGGTTGAGTAAGACGGATATGGTGGCTTTTGTACGGGAAATAACACAGAATTTCGACGATTTTGCGCAATGCAAGAAAATCGAATTCTGTTTTAAGAGTCGGTTGGATGTCTTGCCCATGTGGTTCGATCAGGGGCGGCTTCAGATGGTATTGAACAATTTGCTGTTCAATGCGTTCAGGTTTACCAAAGCCGGAGATGCAATTTCGGTATCCGTTAGTCGGGAAGCCGGGGAGGGCGGAACGGCCGTTACGCCGTCGTGGCTCAAGATTGCGGTGTGCGATAACGGCGTCGGAATAGCACGTGAACATATCCCACACATCTTTGATCGCTTTTATCAGGTTCCAGGGACCGATAGCGGAACGGGAATTGGGCTGACGTTGGCCAAAAGCTTAGTGGAATTGCATAAGGGAGTTTTGCGTGTGCAAAGCGAACCGGGTGTCCGTACCTGCTTCACCGTTGAGCTGCCTTTGCAATCACCCCATCTTTCCCGGCCACTGGATGTCCTGGATGAAACTGAACGTCAGCCTGAAAGCCTGCGGGACGTCGGGATGCGCTTTCCGGATCCGGTTCAGTCGACCGAAGAAGAGGAATATGAAGACGAGCAGTCTATGCCACTGTTGCTATTGGTGGATGATAACCCGGAAGTGTTGGATTTTCTGGAAATGATTTTCCGGGGCAAATACCGGATGGCACGTGCGTTGAACGGCAAGGAGGCGTTGGCGGTAATGGAGCGCGAGGAACCTGCTACCGTCATAAGCGACGTCATGATGCCGGAAATGGATGGTATCGCACTTTGCCGCGTCCTCAAAAACCAGTTGTCCACCTGTCACATTCCTGTAATCCTGCTGACGGCTAAGGCAGCGGTGGAACATGTGATAGATGGCATCGAAGGGGGGGCGGACGATTATGTCCCCAAACCGTTTAATCCGGATTATTTATGTTTGCGGGTCGAAAAGTTATTGGAAGCGCAACATCGTATGATTGCCCGTTTCCGGGCAGGACTGATGATTGCCCCGCCCAGTGTTTCGGTCAGCAAGGTGGACAAGGAACTATTGGATCGTGTCACCCAGCACATCCGTGATAACATGGACAACGACGAGTTTAGTGTAGAAGATCTTGGCCGCCTGGTTGGGATGAGCCGGAGTCATTTGTTCCGGAAGTTAAAGACCATTTCCGGGATAACCCCCATCGAATTCATTTATCAGATACGGCTTTCTTATTCGCTCGAATTATTGAGAGAAGGTCGCCGAAATATTGCTGAAGTGGCGTATGAAGTGGGTTTTAAAAATCCTTCATCGTTCAGCAAATCGTTCCGTAAGCAGTATGGCAAATCGCCAAAGGCTTTCCAGGATGAATGGGAAGCGAAAACGAGAAGAAGGAGCAATGTAAAACCCCCGACAATTTGACCTTTAAGCACTTGTGAGGTAAGCAACATCGGAAAGCGCATCCTGTTTATATTGCAGTGGAGACTTGTCCGTTATCCGCTTAAATTGCCTGTTGAAGTTGGACATGTTGTTGAACCCGCTTTCATAGCAAATCTGTGAATTGTTGTAATTCTCTTCTACCAGCAATTTGCAGGCGTATCCGATCCGGATTTCATTGAGAAAGCTGGAAAACGCTTTCCGCGTGCAGGATTTGAAGAAGCGGCAAAACGTTGGGACAGACATATTGGCGATCTTAGCGACATCGGCGAGTCCAATATTCCTGCGAAAGTTTGCCATGATGTAGTCGTGGACTTTGGTTATCCGGTCGTTGTCGGCCACGGCATGCTGCTGTACATAGCCCGGACTTGCCAACACATCGGCTTCCTCGCTCAGGGCCAATAGCTCAAGGATGCCCAACAGATGCAATATCCGTTTGTATCCGTTTAAATTGAGCATTTCGTGCATCATATCTGCCACACGTTGCCGCGTTTCGCCAACGATTTTCAAGCCGCACTGTGACTTGTGGAAAAGTTTTCTAACCGGCGACATTTCGGGGATATTGAAGAATTCCTTTCCCAGGAAATCTTCGTTGAAATGAATGACAATCGCTTCAGCGGTAAGCGATGGATTGTTTTCATAGTAAGCAGGATCATTTTGATAACAATGTGGCAGATTGGGGCCCAATAGCACCAAATCACCGTCAAAAAAAGGCTCTTCATGATTTCCCACGGTTCGCTTGCCCGTACTTTTTACGACAAGCACCAATTCATATTCAGGATGACAATGCCAGGGAGTTGGATAATACGGATAGACATCCTTTTGCAGAACAAACGAGTACTTCGGATCTAAAATCAATTTTTCTTGCCTCGGTTTCATGAGAAATGCTTGTAATTGTCAGTATCTTTCCCTTTTTCAGCGGGTAGCACGATAGCCGTGTTATAATTGATGTTGGTTAGTAAACTCCTCTTTCTTTCACTAAAATACCACTTTTGCTAATAATCTGCAGGTTTAAGTCAAAATATTTGCATGAACCGATCAAAAAGTATCAAAACGAAATTTGAGGCCTGCCTATATTTGACTTCAGGGAACCAATTGAATAAGACGGCCGATCGGAAGCCATCATACAGGAAAATGTTGAACAGCATGAATATCTATGATAGAAGGACTGTACTGAAAGGGTTTGCTGCGTGGGCGGTCCTCGCTGCGGTGAATGTTCCGTGGCCCGGGTTTGGGACCGGCAACAAACGGCGGTACCGCATCGGGGCGTGTGACTGGTCGATCGGCAAGCAGTGCGATACGGGTGCGCTCGAACTGGCCGGTATACTGGGGCTGGACGGTGTACAGGTGAGTTTGGGAACGGTTCAAAACGGAATGCACCTGCGGCGCAAGGTTGTGCAGCAAGCTTACCTGGAGGCCGTTGCTGCCCATGGGGTCAAAATATCCAGTCTTGCTATCGGTGAACTCAACAACGTTCCTTATAAATCTGAACCCGAGACCGAGGAATGGGTACGTGGCAGTATTTACGCTGCGAAAGCGTTGGGGTGCCGGGTTGTGCTGCTCGCATTTTTCGGCAAAGGTGACATCCGGGGAGACGGGGCGGGCATTGCAGAAGTGATCAGGCGGCTGAAGAAAGTTGCACCGCTGGCCGAGAAAGAGGATGTCATATTGGGCATCGAATCGTGGCTGAGCGCCGATGAACTGCTGGCTATCATCGGTGAGGTCGGCTCCTCACATGTACGTGTATATTACGATGTGGCAAACGCTACCGAAATGGGATACGATATCTACCACGAAATGAAACAGCTGGGCAGCGAATATATTTGCGAAGTCCACGCCAAAGAAAACGGGGCCCTGCTCGGGCAGGGAAAAATTGATTTTAAGAAAGTGCGGCATGCACTGGACGGGATTGGCTATGGGGGGTGGGTTGTCCTGGAGGGAGGGGTGCCTGCCGGAATGGATGTGAACGAGGCTTATTTGGCAAATACCCGATACATCCGGTCAGTATTCGGCTGACAAACGGATTCCATTCAACAAAAGTTGCATAGGATAGAACAAACAAACGGTTCAACGGTAATGAATAGAATTTATATAAGCCTTATAGGAATCTTTCTAATAGGGGCCTGGGCCGCCTGCCAACAGGGAAATGCGCCACAGACGGAAGCCAAACTGTTCGTTGCGGACGATCTGGAAGCGACGGTCTGGGCTGAATCCCCGATGTTTTACAACCCGACGAATATGGATGTGGATATCCGGGGAAGGATATGGATAACCGAAGCGGTAAACTACCGTAATTTCAATAATGATTCAGCCAGACACCTTACCCATGCCGCCGGAGACCGCGTAATGATCCTGGAAGATACTGACGGGGACGGTATTGCGGATAGCTCGAAGGTATTCATCCAGGATAAGGATATTGTATCGCCGCTGGGCATATCGGTTATCGGAAACAAAGTGATTGTATCGTGTTCGCCCTCCGTGATTGTGTATACAGATGAAGACGGGGACGACAGGCCGGATCATAAGGAGGTATTCCTGACTGGATTCGGCGGTCTCGACCACGATCACGGCCTGCATACCGGTGTGGCCGGACCCGACGGCAAATGGTATTTCGCCGTGGGTAATGCGGGGCCCCACGTAGTTACGGATAAAAACGGGTGGACACTCCGTGCGGGGAGTGTGTACACCGGTGGATCGCCGTACAACGGAGAAAATACACCCGCCCAGCGGAGCGATGATGGCAGGATATGGACCGGGGGATTGGTATTCCGGATCAATCCGGACGGTACGGGTCTGGAAGTATTGGGCCATAATTTCCGCAATTCGTATGAGGTGGCGGTTGATTCGTACGGTAATATGTGGCAGAGCGACAACGACGATGAGGTGGATGCCTGCCGGACCAGCTGGATCATGGAGGGGGGTAATGCCGGTTTTTTCAGTGAGACCGGCGTACGGACCTGGCGGGCAGAAAGAAGACCTGGTCAGACCATACAGACCGCCCATTGGCATCAGGAAGACCCGGGTGTCATGCCGGTGGGAAAGATTTACGGCCCCGGTGCCCCCACGGGAATCGTGGTCAACGAAAGCGATGCGCTCGGTAAGGCTTACCGGGGCATATTGCTCAGTGCCGATGCGGGAAGAAACGCGATTTTCGGGTATTACCCCACGCCGGAAGGTGCAGGTTATGACCTTTCGGACGGAAGCCCGTTCATCTCTTCCACCGGTGTGGACGACGAATTTTACCGTTGGAACAATGTCGACGAAAATACGAAAAAGTGGTTCCGGCCAAGCGACGTAGCCATCGGAACGGACGGGGCCATCTATGTGGCAGATTGGTATGACCCCATCGTGGGCGGGCACCAGATGATGGATTCCGTCGGTTATGGGCGTATCTACCGGATTGCACCCAAAAATAAGAAACTGATTACCCCGAAAATCGACCTGGATCAGACTTCCGGCCAGATTGCTGCCTTCCTGAACCCGGCGATTAATGTTCGGAATCAGGGATTCGAACAGCTGAAGGCGCAGGGATCGGAAATCCTGCCTGAACTGATGAAACTATTGGAATCGGAAAACCCCTATCACCGTGCCCGTACCGTCTGGCTCTTGGGCCAACTAGGCCGGGAGGGTATCGATAAAATCGTCGGATTGCTGGGAGACCATGACCCGCAGATCCGGATAACGGCGCTGCGGGTACTGAGGCAGGTCGACAGCGGTCATTTACTGGCGTACGCCGATAGGATAGCGGATGACCCCTCGCCCGCCGTGAGAAGGGAGGCAGCCATTGCGATCCGGGATATACCTTTTGAACAAAGCAGTCCCGTGATCATGAAGCTGGTCGACGGCTTCGACGGCGAGGACCGTTTCTATCTGAATGCACTGGGAGTCGCAATGGAAGGCAAAGAAAGCGAAGCATACGCGGCGCTGTTGCGCCGCGCGGGAAACCCCGAACCAGAGAACTGGTCGAAAGCTTTTGCAGCGATCGTATGGGAACTGCATCCCGACGAGGCGGCGGACGCATTGAAGCAACGGGCATTAAATGAAAAGCTTGATCTGGACGTCCGGAAAAAGGCGGTCGTAGCCCTTGGTTTCATCCCCACCCGGGAGGCGGCGGTATCCATGCGCGGGTTGCTTGCGTCAGCCGATCAGGACATCGCCGGTTCAGCACAATGGTGGCTGCAGTTCCGGAGAACCAATGACTGGAGGCCCTATCTGGGGGATTGGGAATCACCGCTGGATAAACTGCTGGACGCACAGCCCGAAGCACTGGGGTATTACAATCAATACCGGGATGACAGCGGGAGCCCGAATGATAAGCGGAAAGCGGCACTGCAACTGGCAACCAGCAAAACGGGTAAACTCTACCTGATCGAACTCGCCGCTGCAGGGTTGCTGCCGGATTCATTGAAGGCGGAGTTAAGGGACCGGGTACTGGCAGATGACGACCGGAATTTCAGAGCCCTTGCCGCCCATTATTTCGGTGCAGATGATACCGGTTCTTACGACCTGGAAGAAGTGGCGGGGTTGCCCGCGGATGCGGAGCGGGGAAAGACACTGTTCGTTGCAAACTGCATTGTATGCCACAAAATAGGTTCCATCGGCCGGGAAATCGGACCTGATCTGTCCAACATCCATACCCGCTTTGACCGCAGGGCAATACTGGACGGGATTATAAACCCTGCAGCTGCCGTGGCATTCGGTTCCGAACCGTACCTGGTGCTGTTGAAGAACGGGGCGGCACTTTATGGGTTGATGCTGTCGGATGGCCCGGTGGTGACCATCATGGATCCTTACGGCAAGCAATATGTCATAGACGGTGAAGCTGTGGCCGGAAGGCGGCATCTCAATACGAGTATCATGCCACCGCCCAGCTATATACCCTTGACACCGCAGGATGCGGCAGATATCAGTGCCTACTTATCAATGAATGACAAAGAGCTGAATGACTAATTAAAAACTTAATATAATGGTCCATTACGCGATTTTTTGGTCGGTGCGGAGCAATGGAAGCGCTCCCATAAGGCGAGCAGTACTTTTGGTGGTTTTGGCATTTTGGAGCTGCTGGGGCTACGCCCAGCACATTTCCATAAATGAGGCCGCAGATACAATCAAGGATTTCTCGCAACCGGAAGCTACGGAAATTTGGGAGCCGGTTCCTCCTAGCGTCGTCCCGGGAGAAGGTATGAAACCACCTTCCGATGCCATTGTGTTATTTGGTATGGATGGCGACGAAAAGAATTGGGTCATGGCAAAAGACGGCTCTGAATGTCAATGGGAGGTACGTGATCATGTATTGAAGGTCAAACGGGGAACGGGAAACCTGAAAACACGACAGCAGTTCGGCGATTGCCAACTACATATTGAATTTATGCTTCCGACGGACGCCACGGACCGTGAACATCCCACCAATTCCGGTAACAGTGGTATATTTTTGCAGGGTCGATATGAAATCCAGATTTTCGATTCCTACAATAGCGGAACATCGCTTTATTCGAATGGCCAGACGGGAAGTGTGTATAAACAAGCTATTCCGCACGTAAATGCAAGTAGGAAAAACGGGGAGTGGAACACGTTTGACATATACTATACCGCACCTCGTTTCCGCTATAATGGGACCGTGGTGCAACCCGCTTATGTGACCGTTGTCCATAACGGGGTATTGATATTAAATCACTTTGAAATCCAGGGAACAATCCAATATATTGGCATTCCGCATTATGAACCGCATGGCAAAGCAGCTATCGAATTACAGGAGCATGGCAGCGAGATAAGTTTTCGCAATATTTGGATCAGGGAAATCCCGTCCACCAGTTCATTGGAAGGAGGTAAACTATGGCACAACTAGCGTTATTGGGAGCGGGTTTCATCGCCCGGTTTTATGCAGATTCCATCCAGTCACTCAGAAGCAAAGATCGAATCTGCACGGTGTATGCGCGAAGGGCGGAGAGCGCTGAAAAGCTAGTCCGGGACTATGGGGTTCCCCGCTATAGCACTTCTATCGAAGACGTAGTCAACGATCCCGAAGCCGACGCGGTCATCATTGCTTTGCCCAATCACCTGCACGAGGCAGCGGTAGAAGCATGTGTGCGTGCAAAGAAGGCCGTTCTCTGTACCAAGCCGCTTGGCAGAAACGCTGCTGAAGCTCTTAGGATGTTACGCGCGGTTGAGAATGCCGGTATTTTTCACGGGTATTTGGAGGATCTCTTGTATACTCCTAAAACGAGGAAAGCCATATCGGATGTGGCAAGCGGTGCGCTGGGGAAGATTCTATGGACCCGGTCGCGCGAAGCACATCCTGGGCCACATAGCGATTGGTTTTGGGACAAGGAAACCGCTGGCGGAGGTGCCATCATTGATTTGGCCTGTCATTGCATTGAAATCGGCCGGGGCTACATTGGTAAAGATATTCGCCCACTTGAAGTAATGTGCTGGGCAGACACGCTGGTAAAACCCATCGATGCGGAAGATAATGCAATCGGATTGGTGCGTTTTGAAAATGGAGCTGTTAGTCAGTTTGAGGTGAGCTGGACATTCCGTGGGGGACTGGATCTGCGGGACGAAGTAATGGGATCTGCGGGGACGGTATGGATCAATAATTTTCTTCGCACCGGCTTCGAAATGTACAGTTCGGGCGAAGGCAATACCTATGTGGCCGAAAAAGCCGAAAGCAACGAAGGATGGCTATTCCCTGTCGGCGATGAAGTACATGAGCTGGGATATCGGCATATGTTTACCGATATGTTCGATTCGATGGAACGGGGTACGGAGCCCGGCGAAACATTTTACGATGGATATATCGTGAATGCCGTGATGGATGCTGCCTATCAGTCAGTACGGTCAAAAAAGTGGGAGCCGGTGGTGCTGGACGTGTGGCGGGGTAAGACATCCGTTGAAAAAGATAATCTGTTCAGGGATTATGACGAACACCATTATTTAATTAAAGAGGAATTGACCCACTATGGTACGGTAAAAGTTATCTTGAAGAATAAACTAACAGGTGAGATTGTTGAACAAGAAAAGCCTGCCGATGATCGGTAGGTGTTAATCAGCAACAGGCGAATATACTTGTCCGATACCTGGCTACGGCCGGGTATTTTTATGAAAGCCGTTTTATGAAACTTTTAAGTGCTGCAATTGTACTATAAGCAAAGTATAAAACAATGGCAATAAAAAAAGAGAGTGCACAGGTTTCTGCCAACAGTGACCGACTGAACGATAAAAAGGGTGAAGGCTTAATTCGTGTACGCCGTGATTTAAAGGATAAAAAAGAGCAGAAGGACTATGAAGCCGGAATTGATCCTCAGGATGAACAGCTTAACACGGTACCGGAGGGAACGGGCAGTGAGCGGGGAAACTCAAAACCAGGAGGTGGTAACAGGCTGCAAAAAGGCATCACGAAGAAGAAATAACGGCAACTCAATAAAAAAATAAAAAAAATCAAACAATTAGAAGGGGTAGTTGTATTCCTTTTAAATTTGGCTAAGCTTTTTTAATTTCAGCTGATAATCACTTACAATTGATCCAGTCGTTCTGTAACTTATGGCATGTTTCAACAAAAGGCGAAAATGAGTTGAAAAAATTAACCACGGATTTATAAATACTTGATGAAAAAGAAAATTTTATACATTGAGGATGACCCTGATATGGCAGACATTGTTGCAGAAATTATGCAATATGAGGAATATGAAGTAATCACCGACAGCGGGAAATCTATGTACAAATTATTAAAGAGCAACGATATCGGGCTGATACTAATGGACGAGGGGTTAAGTTGGTGTTGGGGCAGCAACCTATGCCGGGAACTTCGGTCGAATGAGGAGACCGCCAATATACCCATTATTATGATTTCGGCTGTCAGGGAGATTGACGATATAGCCCAGCATTGCGGTGCCAACGCTTATATTCGTAAGCCGTTTGAAATTTACGATGTTATCGATGCGGTGAACGATTATTATCCAAAAGGTGATCCCGCGATGTAACCTGCGGAAGCCGAGGGTAAACGCGAGCTTTATCACCACTGAAAGCAATGGGTGCCAATGAAAATGTAGGTTACATGAGGCCATTAAAAACTAACTTAGCGAAGCGATTTCACTGATACCATTGAAGTAACAATAATGAATCAATAATTATTCGCGAATGAAAAGAATAAAGTTAAATCGGGGAGAGGCAGTTTTGCCAACGTTTTACCGGGCAGACGGTAAGGATCAGGGAAATCGCGCCAGCGAGGAAAACAGCAATGAGACCGTGGGTTTCAGGATGCTTGAAAATCTAAAAATGGCTTTGCTTTTCAGTTGGACACAAAACCAAACGGAGAAGGAACGTCAAGGTGGCTAAGATAGGGCAGATTTGACGAAGCTTCGATACTTGCCAGATGTCGTGCCCGGCTACCGGCGTGTAAAGCATGGAAGGGGATTTTGTTACTTGGATGTTAGGGGCGTGCGGATTACGGATGCCCGCAAACTGCAGCGCTTCCGGGCGTTGGTTATACCCCCTGCTTGGAAAAACGTTTGGATCAGTCCGAGTAAGCGTGGCCATCTGCAGGTCACAGGGATCGATGAAGACGGCCGGAAGCAATATCTTTATCATCCGGAGTGGACCGCAGAAAAGCAACAGGAAAAACTGATGCGTATGGTTGCCTTTGGCGAAGCCTTGCCATCATTCAGAAAACAGATTGCAAAGGACTTACGGCGCCAAACGTTTGACAAAGTCAAAGTGATTGCCTTAGCTTTGCGGGCCATGGAAGAAACGCTGATGCGCGTCGGTAATGAGCAATATCGCCGTAAATATGGCAGTCACGGCTTAACCACACTGAAAAAGAAGCATCTGAAGATATCGGGAGAAACCGCCGTTTTTCAATTCCGGGGTAAAAAGGGAGTTAAGCAGAAGATAAGTGTTGACCATAAAGATCTGGTCGAACAGCTAATCCTGCTGCGTAACCTTCCCCGGCCTTATTTATTTCAGTATATCAATGAAGAAAAGCAAGTCATCCGGCTGAAAGCCGCTGATATCAACCGTTATATCCAAAATTATACAAATCCTGAATTTTCCTCGAAGGATTACCGTACGTGGTATGCTGGCCTTTGGGCGCTAAGGTTGTTTGCGGAACGCATCGATGGCATTGGAGAGAAGGATTGCAAACCTCATATCCTATCGGTGTTGGATAGCGTATCCCAACGTCTGGGTAATACACGTACGGTTTGCAAGCAATACTATGTGCCTGATCGATTGGTGAGCGCCTTTGAGGACGGCTCATTACTTCCTTATTTGGAAAATAGCCGGGCAGGCCGGAATATCCGAACGGATAGGGCAGCTGAAAGGCAACTATTGGCTTTCCTGCGGTGTGTCACCGGGAGATCCTCTTAAAAAGACGTAAAAGTGAGGTCTTATTTCCTTTTGAGTGGGCTGGCCCCAATAGGGTGCCCCATGGTTGAAGCGATGGAATGTGATCACATGCTATCTTGACAATACCGATGACGGGGATTGCAAGTGCCATGCCGGCAATGCCCCAAATTAATTCACCTGCTACCAGTGCCATAATGGTAAATAGGGGGTTAATGTTTACCTGCTGCCCCACGACAAGCGGTTCAAGTATATACGTCTGTAAAAACTGTACGGTAAGGTATACGAATATAATTCCCAGTACCATACGGCCATCACCCCCTTGGGCTAATACGGAAATAATGACGATAAGATTCCCCACGAAATTACCAAAGAAAGGAACGATCTCTAAAAGTCCGCAGATGATCGCGAAGAATAGCGCTCCCTCAAGTCCCAGCAACGTGAAGCCGATGCCATACATAATCCATAAGATAGCGATCATGTTAAAAAGGCCAATCAGATAACGGCCCGATACCGTTACAGATTTACGGATAATTGCATCGGCGTGTTGTCTTTTATCCTTCGGGACAATGTGCAGTGCAAATCTTTTTAAGTGCGACCTATAGAAAAGGAGTAAATAGGTGTAAACAACGACTAAAATAGCGTTGACGATCACACTGCTTACCGTGTCAATGATGTTAAAAAATAAGGTGCCCGCCCAGGTGGATGCTTTTTTTTCCTGCTCTTGCAACATGCTATTTTGTATATCCGGATCAATTCCGAGCGTATCGCTGATCCATTTACGTATGATGTCAATTTTAGCAGTTATTTGAGTCTTTGTCTCCAGAAAATCTTCAGCAAGACGATTGATTTGCCACGATAGGATGAAGCCAAGTACGACGGCTATACATACAAACAACAAAACGGGAATAAGCGCTGCTATTGCACGGTTGATGCCGATTTTTTCTAACCTATCACTGACGGTAACCAATAGCATCGCAAGCAACGCTGCGAGAACCACCGGAATAAGAAAGGACGCAGCAAAATAGAGGGCAACGACTGATAAAGTCGCAATGGTTACAATGTTTGCAATACGCGTGATCTTAGCTTGCATACATAGCTGCACACTTATTTACCGATTGCGTAAGGTTTGAGCTTTTTTTTCAGTTGCTGCCTGGCTACATGTATCCGGGTTTTCACGGTGCCTATCGGAATCTGGAAATATTCGGCGATTTCATGGTATTTATAACCTTCATAGTACATTGAAAACGGATAATAATATTCTTCGGCCAATTTGGAAAGAGCGCCTTCAATATCTTCCATGACAAATTTGCTCTCTGCACCGTTGCGCAATGAACTTTTGTATAAATCAGAAGAAGAGATCGTGTCCGATTTGAGAATGATGGCGTTGGTCTTAACTTTTCTCCGGTAATAGTTAATAAATGTGTTTTTCAGTATGGTATAGAGCCACGCTTGCAAGTTTGTGCCGTCTTTAAATTTATTGTAGTAAGAAAATGCTTTTAGAACAGTGTCCTGCACGAGATCATTGGCATTTTCCTGATCGCGTGTAAAATAAAACGCATAACTGCTCAGGGAGCTTACTTCTTGTACGACTTTGGTGTTAAATTCGATCTTATTCATAATCTATAGAATTTATCGTTTATAGTTTATACCCTCATTCTCAGCCAGTTCACCCCTAAGCCTGCACAAGCCGACTGATATTAAGTATTCGGATAGTTATCCTATCAAACCAGGCAAATATCGGATTGTCTGTTTAGTAACGTTGTTTTCAATAGATAGTTTGTTTGTGATTAGGTAAACAAATTGACTGTTATTTTGTTTGAATTAATTTAAAATACCCTGTACAACTTACCGATCACCAGTTAAATAATAACGTTTTAATAGGTGATTTATGCATAAGTGTATCTTTTTGTAATCAATTTTTTACTTCTTCCGTTCCTTTTGCAGGCGGGATATGATTTACTTCTTTTTCAGTTTCCCGTTCTTCTACATGCACCGCGAAGTCGGCAGGGGCAATACGCGATCCATTATACTCGGCATAAGCCCTGGTGAATGAAGCCCCAATATAGAGAATAGCCGCTGTATAGTAAATCCATAGAAGCAAGACAATGACGGAGGCAGCAGCCCCGTAAGTGGATTCCGGTCCCGTGGTCTGTATGTAAAACCCGATGAAAAAACGGCCTATCATGAATAATATCGCCGTGAAAAATGCACCAGCTTTCACATCCTTCCACCGGATTTTTACATCGGGCAGGAATTTGAAAATAACACCGAATAAGGTACTAATGACTACAAAATTGAGAAGCAGATCGATAGCCATGGATAAATAGACCGCCAAATCGGAGAACAACCTTTGGACGTAATCCATAAAAAACATGAGTATCCCGTTAACGATCAACGATACAACAAGCAAAAAGCCCAATGAGAGAACAAGCGACGAAGAAAGCAACCGATCAAGGATCATCTTTACCCAACCCCGTTTCGGTTTCGGCTTGATTTCCCAGATCCTGTTGATTGAATGCTGCATATCGCCAAAAACTGAAGTAGCACCCAAGAGCAATGTTGTAATGCCGACAATGAGTGCCCATGTGTTGTCTTCCTTCAGCTGAACATTTTTGATGATTTCCTGTATCTGTGCGGCAGTGCTGTTGCCAACCAACCCGTTGATTTCTTCGAAAACTTTACCCTCGGCCGCCTCTTGACCAAAAAAAAGTGCTGCCAGTGATATGGTCAGTACCAATAGCGGAGCAAGTGAAAACATGGTGTAGTATGCCAAAGAGGCGCTGAATTTGAGCCCTTTTACGTCCATGAAAATAGTAAAGGTGTTTTTCAGAATCGTAAACGAGCGTTTAATAAAACCCGTTGATTTCATATGTGATCGATTGCTTGGATCTATATATAATAGCTGTTATTTGCTAACAGCTAAGCGTGCATTTTAGTTTAAAAGAAGTGGAAAAAGTCTTTCATCTGAACCGGATTAAGATTCACTGAAATAAATGGCAAATACGGTTAATGCCACGACCGAACAAACGGCACTGAGTATAATAAATACCACTCCCGCTGTTTCGCGGATATAAATCCATGCAAACCGGCCAAACATTCCCGAGATGGCGATCAAAGCAAGCGTTATCCAAAGCTTTTTTCTGTTTTTCATAATTGTGCCAACAGTTGGCTTCCGGGATTGTTGGTAGTTTTTGAATCATCATCGTTATGCATATGACGTTGAAACCTCAAAATGAATTAACAGAAAGAGATCTGAAGCGAGGGCTGGTCATGGTAATTTGGGACGGTTTGGCCTCCGAAGTCGTGACTTCACTGACCGGCGGAGCGTTCCTGGTAGCTATGGCGTTATTACTGGGAGCCAACAATGTGCAGATTGGGTTGTTGGCGGCATTGCCAATGATTACCAATATTTTCCAGCTACTATCGATCGTATTGGTCAGAAAGTATCAGAACCGGCGGGCCATTTCTGTTCTCTGTCTTGCATTGGCGCGGATTCCACTGGCAATTATCGGTGTGCTGGTGCTTCTGGGCGGCGGATCCATTCATATGCTCATTTTCTTTCTTTTTTTTCATTTTTTCTTTAGTTCTGTATCGGGATTGAGCTGGAATTCCTGGATGAAGGACATGATTCCTGAAAAAATGTTGGGTGAATATTTTTCCCGGAGAAGCCGGTATACACAGACACTCAATGTTGCACTGAGCATCGTCTTAGCTTTGCTCCTTGATTTTATCCGGAGCCGGTACCCCGCCCATGAGCTCACGACCTTCGCCGTATTCTTTATGGTAGCGGGTATTATTGGTGTGATTGGCGCTTATTTATTGTCAAGAGCTCCCGAGCCACAATCTTACCTATCCAAAGCCAGGTTGTTTACGTTGCTGAAAATGCCGCTTAAAAATGAAAATTTCCGTCGGCTGCTGGTCTTTAATTCTGCATGGATTTTTGCATTGAATATCGCAACGCCGTTTTTTACGGTATTCATGCTGCAGGGGATGGGATTGCCACTTTCCTATATCATCGTACTGACTATCATCAGCCAACTGTGCAGCATCATGACGCTTCGGATGTGGGGAATATTTTCAGATCGGTACAGCAATAAAAGCATAATTGCCATCAGTGCACCGCTATATATTCTCTGTATCCTTGCTTGGTCATTTGTAGGTATCTACTCAAGGATGTATATCAATCTTGGGTTACTGGTGCTGATCCATGTTTTCAGTGGTATATCCACTGCTGGCATCAATCTTTCGCTTACCAACATCGGACTGAAACTTGCTCCCAAAGAAGATGCTATTGTGTACCTCTCGGTAAAGAATATTGTGACGGCTGTCTTTTCTGCTCTTGGCCCCTTGGTCGGCGGCGTACTGGCCGATTACTTTTCGGATAAAAGTATGGAGATCAGGTTTGAATGGGATAGTCCGGGGTTTGATAAGGCATTCAAGTTGATCTCGCTTCACCAGTGGAATTTCCTTTTTTTAATCGGAGCGTTCCTTGCTTTGTGCGCGCTGGAGTTATTAAACCGCGTAAAAGAAACGGGTGAGGTGGAAAAAGATGTAGTTAAGCGTATCATGCGTACCCGAATTAAAACGAACATGAAGGACGCCATTATTATCGGTAGCCTCATTACCTGGAATAATCAGTTAAGGGCTATTTTAAAACTCAGAAAAAAAAGACCTACTACCTCCTCTTCCGCGACGACCGGTAAATGACATAGGTCAGTACTGCAATGAAGAAAATGAACCCGAATAAAATAGCGAAAAACATAGCAATATTGCGTTAAACGTTTATTGTTCCTAGGTTTACAACGAGCGACGATTTTAGTTTTTATTTTTTCCTTTCGTCACAAGACAACCGGTTCATTTGTTTGTTTACGTAACAATCCAGGCGTTGATTTGTATGTTTTAAAAACAATCACATGAAAGAGACAACAGTGACGGTAATTGGTTGTGGTGACGCTTTTGCGAGCGGCGGGCAACTGCACACGTGTTTTTTCATTCAGGCACCACATGCAAGTTTACTCCTGGATTGCGGTGCCACCGCATACCATGGAATAAAGAAAGAGGGGATCAATGTGGGGGATATCGATGCCATCGTAATTTCTCACTTCCATGGGGATCATTACGGCGGGGTGCCTTTCTTACTATTGGAAGAGGCTGGAAAAAACCGGAAAAAACCGTTGGCTATTATCAGTCCGCCAACGGGAAAAGACCGGATTACAAAACTTCTGGAACAATTGTACCCAGGCAGTAACGTGCTGGCTAAACTCAATCTGTTATTCAAGACTTATGTGCCCGATGGGGTATTGCAGGCAGATCATTTTGAAATAACGGCGTTTCCCGTAGCACATACGCCTGATACATTGCCCCACGGCGTACGGGTAAGGACAGGCGGAAAAACCATTGGATTTTCTGGTGATACGGCTTGGACGCCCATATTGATTGAATTGGCTAGAGATGCCGATTTATTTATCTGTGAATGCAATTATTTCCAATCGGAAATAAAAGGTCACATGAATTACAAAACGTTGTTGGCGTATGATGACCAGCTTCTGTACAAACAGTTGCTGCTTACCCACTTCGGTGAAGAGATGATTCAATGCAGGGATCAACTTAAGCACTCCTACGCGTACGACGGACGTAAGATCGTTTTGTAGTGGAGGCAAATCAGTCGGTTAACTTACTCGCTTGGTATTGATCGCCTGTACCCATTCCCGATGGGTGCAGCGGCTGCAACGATGGCGGCCGGGGGATAATTGCTTTAACGTCCCGCAATATATGCACGCATACAGTCCATCGTGCGTAATGGAATTGATGTGTTTCCGGTAAGCATGGGGTAAAATCGGCAGCCCATATTTCACTTCTTCTTCCGGATAGAAAAAAACACTCATACTGCCATTGGTTTCCAAAATAGCGGCTCGTACCTGACCAAGATGTTCCACACCCTTATCACGCAGTTCAGCAAAAAATTCGTCTTTTGAAAGGCCGTCTTTGATGTCATCTTTAATGGTCATTATACTATCTTCCACGATGTATACCGGTTTGCCCTCCAATAGGTGTTCAAATCGTTCACTTTTGGTCATCAACCAGGTAATCAATCGATAGAGGCCTATCGCTGTAGCACATACCAGCACGGTGGGTACCATCGCCACATCGTTATAAAACATGGGATCGCCGGCGGCTGAACCTAAGCTTAGGATGATGGCAAGTTCAAAAATCGACAGCTGCCGTACCCCGCGTTTTCCCGACAGCCGGAGAACAGCCATGATGACGATAAACATAAAGGTTGTACGGAAGATGACTTCGAGCGCAAATTGACTGTCGACTTCGTGAAGAAAAATACGTTCCCAATCCATGGTTTTTGAAAAGTATAAGCTGCTATAAATACAATTTGCCACAATGAAATGTTTTCTTGCAACGTCCTCAACAATTGATGGAGATGGCTGTTTGAAATAATACAAGCGGTCGCATTGACGGCTTGTATGGTTGAACACTTAACAAAAAAATTATGGCAACATTAACTGAAAAACAACTCGATACACTGATGGGATATCAAGAAGGACCTGTTTTCTCGGTATATATGCCTACCCATCGCACTCATCCCGATAATGCGCAGGATCCCGAAATTTTTAGAAAATTGGTCGAACAATTTGAACCCGTAAAGGCTGAGTATCTACGGGATAAAGGGATTCAAAACGTGTTTTCCAGATTTGAAGCATTAGCTGATGACTATCGGTTTTGGCAGCATACGAAAGAAGGGCTGGCGGTATTTGCAACGCGCGATTCTTTTGATGTATATCGGTTGCATATGCCGGTACATCCCCTCGCAATCGTAGCAGACAGCGCCCATGTAAAGCCCTTGCTGAAATACCTGCAAAGCAGTGACCGGTATCATGTATTGGTGCTCAGTACCAATACCGCACAACTATTCGAAGGCAATCGATATCAACTGGATGAAATCAATTTATCTCAGAAAGATGTTCCCGAATCGATGATTGACGCGTTGGACCACGAATTACGCGATTTGCATGCCACCCTCGCGGCATACCACACCGCAACCGGGGAGAAATGGGATGTAGCACAAAACCATGGATTAAAGAAAACGGACATAGATAACGATATTGAGCAATTTTTCAGAGCGGTTGATCGGGGGGTCATGGCCAGGTATTCAATTCCTACGCGGCTACCGCTGATTCTGGCTTCACTCCCCGAACACCAGCACCTATTCCGTCGCATTAGCCGTAATAGGCAACTCATGGAAGAAGGGATAAAAACCAATGCGACGGCGCTGTCAAAGGAAGCACTGAAGGACGCCGCCTGGGAAGTGTTTGAACCGTATTACAACAAACGCATAAACGAGATTATCGGCGAATACAGACGGGCCACCACGAAGCGGATGGGTGCTGACCAGCTGGAAGAAATTGTAAAGGACGCATTTGACGGCAAAGTGGCGACCTTATTGCTTGAAGAAAACCGTATAATCCGCGGCCGTATCGTCGACCGCGACAATGTGTTTTATTATACGGACGATACGGACGGTTCGGTTGATGACGTGCTCGACGATCTTGCGGAACTTGTATTAAGGCGGGGCGGTGAGGTGTGGGTGATCCCGAAAGATAAGATGCCATCAGAAACCGGGGCTGCGTCGATTAACAGGTTTTAATGGTTGCTGATCCGGCACGAGGCTATTTTCCAAATCATAAAGTGCGGTTACTCACCGGCGGTGAAACCTTTTTTTCGTTGCTAGTCCAGCTTATTGGGCGGGCACAAGAAAGTATTCACTTACAAGTATACATTTATGAAGCGGATGAAACAGGACAGTTGGTTGCGGATGCATTAATCGCTGCGGCCAAACGCGGGGTAAATGTTCATGTGTTGGTTGACGGTTATGGCTCACAGCGCTTGAAAAAGGGATTTACGTCACAATTTGCGAAACATGGCGTGCACTTCCGGGTTTTCGAACCCCTTTTTAAAAGCAAACATTTTTACATCGGCCGCAGAATGCATCAAAAACTGCTGGTGGTAGATGCCCGGTACGCTGCAGTGACGGGTGCGAATATTGGCGATCGGTACAACGATAAACCGGGGAGGCCTGCCTGGCTCGACTTTGCCTTGTGTGTGGAAGGCGACGTCGCTCAAAAGCTGTGTGAGTTGTGCTGGGCCATGTGGAAGAATTTTCGGCGTGTTAGAGGCGTGCCCAAACAGTGCAAACCCTCGGCGATAACGATTGATTTTGGTTATGAGGATAACTGTGCGGTCCGCATGCGGCGCAACGATTGGGTGCGCCGCAAATCCGATATCACGCGTACGTACCGGGAGATTTTCCGGGATGCCCGCGAGCAGGTAATCCTGTTGTCCAGCTACTTTCTTCCCGGTACTACCGTCCGTAGGGACATGAGCATGGCGGTGAAACGTGGTGTTAAGATACAATTGATTGTTTGCAGCCGCATGGACGTCCCCCTGGTAAAAGACGCGGAACGTTCAATGTATGAATGGCTTCTGCGGCATGGGATAGAGATCTATGAATATACCGGCGACATGCTTCACGGCAAGCTCGCTACCTGTGATGACGAATGGATGACCATCGGTTCATTCAACGTGAATGATCTGAGTGCACGCGTAAGTATAGAACTAAACCTGGATGTGCGGGGAAAGGCTTTTGTACGGCGGACAATCCGTGAGTTAACGCATCTGATGGAGACGCAATGTCTACGTGTGAGTGCTAATGATTTTGCAGCACAAAATACCCTCCTAAACCGGTTATTTCGTGGGGTGGCGTTTAGCGTTCTACGTTTTATTTTCTTTTTGGGTACTTTTTATATGAAGCAGGAAAAGTACGATGGAAGCTAACGATCCGAGAGGAGAGGGCCCACGCACGATACCATTTGTTAAGTTAAAGATATCTGAAATTTTTTAAACAAATGGTGGCAGTCAATTGTCAACCCCATAGAAAAGGCCACCTTGAAGGTCAAGATATAATCCATTAACAGAAAAGAATAGAAAGGAGAATTTTATGGAAGATTTAAAGAAAACAGCGGAGGTACTGAACGATTTAATAAAGATCAATAACGACCGGATTGCAGGTTACGAAAAAGCTATTGCTGAATTGCCGGTTGCCGATGTAGATCTTAAAGCATTGTTTAGTAGTTTAATTGAGCAAAGCGAACGCCTGAAAGCTGAATTGCAGCAGCACATCAGTGGATGGCAAAATAAGGTAGAGGACCAAACGACAACCTCCGGGAAAATATACCGCGTATGGATGGATATCAAGCAGACGTTTTCCATGGACGATCGTAAGGCTGTCCTAGAAAGTTGCGAATATGGAGAAGATGCAGCACAGAAGGCTTATCGCGAAGCAGAAAGAGAAGAAGGAATATCAACTCCGGCACGGGCACTTATTGCAAATCAGAAAACACAACTATTGGCATCGCACGATCACATCAAGCAGCTGAGAGATCGTGAAAAGGTTGGATAGCGCCAACGCGGATAGGTAAAAATAATCAACACAGAATGGAAAACCTAAAAACGACAGTGGAATGCCTCCAGGATTTGGAGGCATTTCATAGTGAACGGATCAATGGATATCAGGCATTACTTAGCAGGCTTGCCGCGGATGAGCAACATTTGGTCACGTTATTTGAAGCCTTTATCAAGCAAAGTGTGGCAATGAAACTTGAGTTAAGGGAAGCGGGTACACAATGGGGCTTGACAGAGAGTCAGTTAGCAATGGGTGGTCAATTCGGGCTCGCCTGGTCAATAGTAAAAGCAGTTTTTTCAAGCAAAATGCCGGGATATGTCCTTGATAAATGTAGGTCCGGCGAAAATGCGTTATTGATTGCCTATCACAGCATCGAGGGAACCGACGGGTTGCCTTCATCGCTCCGGTTGCTAATAAACCGGCAAAAGCGGGAGATAATTGCTGCACGCGATTGGATTTCGCATTTTGAAAGATTGGGTGGTCATTCCGTTCAGCCACCGCCGTTGGCTGCGGTTTCGTAACCAATTATCTTAATCGTACCTTTGTTTTCTCGTATAAGAAATGGTGAACAATTGAATCAAAACCAGCGAGGAAACGGCTTGTTTAAATGAAAGAATTAGATGCTGTAGACGATTATATCTTCAAGGAGTTATTTTTGGCTTCGCCTGTCGCAAGTTACATTTGCAATCCTGCAGGACATATCATTGCATACAACGAGGCGGCGGAATCACTTTGGGGGCGTCGACCAGAATTAGGTGTAGTCAAGTGGTCTGGTGCAACGGCCATTTATTTTCCTGACGGGCGTCCCATGCCCGTTGAAGAGAGCCCGATGGCCTTGGTATTGGGAGAGAAGGAAGAAACAGTGGATGTAGAAATGATGATTGAGCGTTCGGACGGTGTACGCAGAAACGTTTTGGTTTTTGCTAAACCCATCCGATCTCTGTCCGGACAGTTAATAGGTGGCCATAACACGTTGGTAGACATTACAGATTATAAACTTTACGAAGAAAAACAGGCCATACTCTCGGAGATTGTCCAATCATCGGACGACGCGATTGTTAGCAAAAATCTCAATGGAATCATCATGAGTTGGAATACGGGTGCCCAGCGTATTTTTGGTTACAGCGAAGATGAAATTGTCGGCAAATCCATTGAGGTATTGATTCCCTCTTATCTTAAGAACGAAGAACAAACCATCCTTCACGAAATTCGTGAAGGAAGAAAAGTAGATCACTATCAAACCATACGGGTTACTAAATCTGGAAAGGAGATTCCAGTATCGCTCACCATATCGCCCATGCGCAACAAGCAAGGGCAGATTGTGGGTGCCTCTAAAATTGCAAGGGATATTTCCGACCAAATCCAGCGGGAGCAGACGATTCAATTCCACGAACAGCAGTTGGAAACCCTGCATGCCATCGGAAAAGTGATTTCTGAAAAACTGGATACTCCATCCATTATTCAAACCGTCATCGATTCCACAACAAACTTGGTGGCGGCTGATGTTGGACTTTGTTTTTATCGGGTAACGGATGAAGAGGGCCATTCGGATCTTTCTGTTGCCGTAGCTACACGTGAAGCCAATGTATATCCCGATGGGCACCGTATCCATTTGGAAGATGGAATTATTCACACGATCTTTTCAGGTGAAGACGCTGTACGATTTGATGATGTATGTGAGGTGCCTTATATACGTTCGCTGTTTCAGGTGCCCGGGCATTCCGAAGCTATTAGCATCCGGCATTGCCTGGCTATCCCCATTCGTTCTTCGGATAAGCTATTGATCGGTGCGATGTTTTTCGGGTATACACGATTGGAAGTGTTCAATACAGCCGATGAAGTGATGATGAGGAACATCGCATCGCTCGTGGCAGTGACCTTGGATAATGCACGGTTGTTTGAGGAGGTAAATGCCTTAAATCTTAAGAAAAATGAATTCATTGCCTTAGCCAGCCATGAGTTAAAAACCCCGCTGACCACTACGAAAGGTTATCTCCAGATATTGGAGCGGTCGGAAATCGATCAGGTAGGACGGCGGTTCCTTACCAAAGCACTGAAGCAACTCGAGCGAATCAATGCATTGATAGCCGAATTGCTGGATATTTCCAAAATTGAGGCAGGTAAACTGAGTTTCCACATGGAAACCTTTGATTTGAGTGAGATGATATTGGATGTGGTGGAAACATTCCATTTCAGTAGTCAGACTCATACCATCTTTGTCAACAATACGCATGGGGATTATCGGGTTGTAGCGGATCGGCAGCGCATCGAGCAGGTAATGATCAATTTGATCACCAATGCCATCAAGTATTCGCCCGATGCAAATAATGTACATATAACGCTTGAATCATCTCCATCGGAAGTAAGTGTGCAGGTGAAAGATGAAGGAATGGGAATGAGCCGTGATCAACAGGAAAAAGTATTCGCCCGTTTCTATCAGGTGGAAGGAACATCAAAGATGGCAGGATTAGGACTTGGACTGTATCTCAGTAAAGAGATCATCGACCGCCATGGCGGCCACATCGGAGTCAACAGTCAGTTGGGAGAAGGATCTACATTTTATTTTTCAATACCTCGAAACCAGGATAAGTAATACATGTTGTAATTAATAGTCAAATATTTTAAACTTGCAAACATGAAAAAAATAATCCATGTTTTAGAAGACGATGCGGATATCGGTGAACTCATCAATTTCCTGTTGACGGAACATGGCTATCAAGTCTCGATATTCAGTAACATTGCATCGTTTCGGCAACATTCGAATCGTGAGTCGCCCGACCTTCTGATTATTGATGTCATGTTGCCCGACGGTAACGGATTGGATATCTGTCATGAGTGGAAGACCAATTTCGGTACGCATCATATCCCGGTGCTGATCATGTCTGCCTATGAAGACAATCGGCACGATAAGCGGGCGTGCAATGCAGACGGTTTTATCAGTAAACCGTTTGATATACAATCTTTTTTATCGGATGTGCAGGCACGAATTGGATAATATGTCTCCTTTGGTTTACTGGAGAAGCATAGCCAGTGTATTCGCATTATCAACCGCATAAGCCCTTTCATCGTTATCAAAATAAAAAAATACATCTTTCCCATTTTGCTGCCACGTTCTGCATCGTCCGGCCCACTCTCTATTTACCGCCGGGGCCATGTAAGCGCACATAGGCAAAGTCGGCGGTTATCTCAACCGGAGATTGGTGACCTGCCAATTCATAGATACAAAACGCACAGTTATGTGCATGGAGAATTTCATATACTTCAGGAACATACCACTCGGGATTCCTGAACTCGAATACGTAACGGTACCCTTTCGGCAATGCACCGGTGAAATCCGATAAGCGAGTGAGATTCAATTTCCAGGATGGGGGCAATTGAAACAAAAAAGGTCCTAGCTTCTTTCCCAACTGGGTAGCTAACTGTATGAAGCTGTTTGTATACGCTGTAACCTCATGGAGTTTTTTGAGATGTGTAATATAACGATTTGCTTTTACGGCAAATCGGAAATCTGCGGGTACACGATCTTTCCATGTCTTAAAGGCACCTTCGCTGGGTTGCCGATAAAAAGAATTATTAATTTCAACGGTATGAAATTGTTTAGCATAGAAGGGTAATTGGTCATTATCCCTTAAGTTTTCCGGATAAAAAATTTCCTTCCAATGCTTATAATGCCAGCCAGAAGTACCGATGTAAATTTTGGGGAGCACCAACCTTAAGGTCTTTGTGGGTTATCCCGTGTGCCTGGAGATAGCTTCGCCGAGTTGCTGGACAACCTGGGGTGAAAAATCTCCCCAAATCTGTACCCACTCTCCCGAAGGCTCCTGGCGTAATTGGCTGATAGATGCTCCTTCAAGGAAACAGTGGTAAACGGGAATGCCATCGGTCGTTTGTTCCGGCCGGACGAGTATTGGCTTATCCATCCGTCGACCCGTTAGGTTCACTTCAAAAGTTTCTTCGGATTTTTCCATGACAAATTCAGTTTAATACGCCCTGCTGCAGTGCGATGCGGATAACAGTACCGATATCGGGTGCACCTGTCTTTTGCAATAAACTCTCCCGGTATTTAAGAATCGTCCGTTTGTTGGTAAAGAGCTGATAAGCGATCTCCTGATTCGAATACCCTTCCAGGATAAGCTTCAGAATCTGTTCTTCCCGCGGTGAAAATTCCACGATCTGTCCATTTTTGCCAAAATCCGTTGCCGTGATGGATTCCAGCAACTTTACATACAATGCTGTGCAGATATAAGTGTTGCCGGCAAGGATATGCTTGATGGCGAAGACCAGCTCGTCCTTGTTCGCCTCATTGACAATGTACCCATCGGCGCCTGATTTCACCAGGCGGAGGATGTCTTCGTTATAGTCAATCCCCGAAAGCACGAGGACCCTGATGTCCGGAATCTGCTGTTTTAATGTGGATAGGTAAGCCGGGTCATCCGCTAGGAAAACGTGATCAATTACCAGTAAATTAATAGTGGGCCGGGTTGAAAGTACAGTCGCGATATCCTCTCGTTTGGAAACAATTTCCGCAAAAGTGAAATCGGGCTCTTGGCTTAGCAGTGCAACAATGCCGTCTCGGGCAAGTGTCTGAGGCGAAGCCCAAATAATTTTTGCTGAGTCTTCCATAATCTTTCCTTCAATCATTAAGTTGTTATCCTTTGTTTTTCAGTCGTAAGGAATACGTTTCAATGGTTACAAAGGTTTTAGTTTTTTTAACATACTTCCGCATAACCGACAAGGAGTTCGCTTTTTAGTACATCGGAGAATGGTAGACTAAACTATCCTAAAAGTCGGCCAAAGCAAGTTGCCAATGGGTTTAAGCAATTTGAATCAAATTGTTTTTGAAGATAACGTTCAGTGGATAAGCGCTTTGTTTCAAATCAGAAAGAGCGTAAGAAAAAAATATTTTCCGTTGTCATGCGGTGGTATACGGGTTGAATCCCCTGTATACAATACCGTACGGTGGAAGGATACCGCATACAAGTGTTTCAGGCAATTAAACGAAAACGCAGATGAACGCAAACCAAGAACGGCTCCGTATTTTTACCTGGCATATACATGGAAGTTACCTGTATTACCTGTCGCAGGGAGATTATGAACTTTATATACCCGTAAATAAAGAACGTTCGGAAGGATATTATGGGCGGGGCACAACGTTTCCCTTTGGCCACAATGTACACGAAGTGGACGTAGAAGATGTGCGGATGCTTGATCTCGATCTCATTTTATTTCAGACTGCCACCAACTATCAACGGGACCAATACAAAGTGCTTTCACCGTACCAGCGTGAGTTACCCAAAATCTACCTGCAGCATGATCCGCCCTGGGGGCATCCCACGGATACCAAACATATCGCATGCAGAAGTGGTGACGTTACCCTGGTTCATGTCACGTATTTCAATCAACTGATGTGGGACAATGGCTCGTTGGATGCTCGTGTTATCGAGCACGGTGTCGTGGACCGGGGATATACCTACAGCGGCGAACTGGATAAGGGGTTGGTGATTATCAACAATCTCCCTCAACGTGGACGCATGTTGGGATTTGATCTCTTCCTTGAATTACGCAAACACATTCCACTTGATCTGGTGGGTATGGGTACCGGCTCTTACGGGTTATCAGAAGTGCTGCATCCCGACTTGCCGGCGTTTGCCGGTAAATACCGGTTTTTATTCAACCCCATCCGTTATACCAGTATGGGTTTGGCGGTATGCGAAGCCATGACCTATGGATTGCCCGTTATCGGTTTGGCCACCACGGAAATGGTGCGGCATATCCGGGAGGGTTTCAATGGCTTTTTGGACCTCGATCCGAAAAGCCTGACCGATAAAATGGTGTTTATGCTGGAAAACCACGATCTCGCAAAATCAATGGGCGCCAATGCACGCCGCTATGCGCTGGAGCGATTCAGTATACGGCGGTTTGTGCAGGAGTGGGAATCGTTGTTTGGCCAGGTGGCCGGACGGAAAACGTTAACAAAGTTGCATAGTTATTAGCAAATACATCATCATGAATAAGACAATCGCGTTAATCAGTGAGCATGCCTCGCCACTCGCCATGCTTGGCGGTGTGGATAGTGGCGGACAGAATATTTACGTAGGTGAACTTGCCCGGCAGTTGGCAGCTTTGGGCTACACAGTCGATGTTTTTACACGCAGGGACGATCCCAAGTTGCCACTCGAAGTGCAATGGCTGCCCGATGTGCGTATTGTGCATGTCGAGGCGGGTCCGTCCAAGCAGTTGCCGAAGGAATCCCTGTTTCAATACATGGATGCATTTGTTGCATGGATGGAAACATTCATGGAGAGGCAACCGAAACGGTATGCCCTGCTCCATGCCAATTTCTGGATGTCGGGTTATGTAGCCATGAAACTCAAGAAACATATCCGCATTCCCTTCGTGATTACCTTTCACGCCCTAGGAAAAGTGAGGTTAATGCATCAACGCGAAACCGATAAATTCCCCGAGGAGCGCTGTGATGTGGAAACCCAGGTAATGCAAGCGGCGGATGGGATTATTGCCGAATGCCCGCAGGATGAAGCAGATCTGATCCAATTGTACCGGGCTGACCCCGATAAAATAACGATGGTACCGTGCGGTTTTAGCCCGCACGAGTTCCACCCGATTGACAAGGCGTATGCCCGGATGCTGCTGGATCTGCACCCTACCCGTAAGATGATCCTGCAACTGGGCAGGATGGTGCCCCGCAAAGGGATCGATACCGTTATCCAGTCATTGGCACAATTGCGGGAGAATTCTATGGATGCTCAGTTAGTAGTTGTGGGGGGGTGAATACGAGAAGCCGCATCTCCATGCCGATCCGGAATACCGGCGACTGATGGAAATGGCCACCGGCTTGGGGGTGGCAGATGCCATATCCTTTGAAGGACGGAAAAACAGAGAGCAGTTGAAATATTTTTATTCGGCAGCCGATGTATTTGTATCAACCCCTTGGTACGAACCCTTTGGCATTACACCGTTGGAAGCCATGGCGTGCGGTACACCCGTCATCGGCGCGAAAGTGGGGGGAATCCAATATAGCGTTGCCAATGGCAAGACCGGATTTTTGGTGCGACCCAAGGACCCGCAGGCCCTTGCCCGCAAACTCGAATTGGTGCTCAAAAGCGAAGATTTACAAGTATACCTGCGGCAAAATGCCATAAAACGGGTGAATGAATGTTTCACCTGGAAAAAAGTAGCGCAGCAGATGGATGAAGTATACCGCGGGCTGGCTGCTCCGCAACCGGATGGTACAGCTGACGAAAGGCAGACCATAGCCGAAGCCTTTGTGGAAGCGGCTGATACCTTACGGTTGTCCGCTGATAGCCTTGCGGATACGATACTGCGGGCAGGAAAAGCGCTTGCGAAAACCTTTGAAAGAGGGGGAAAAGTGTTGGTTTGCGGCAACGGAGGTAGCGCCGCGGAGAGCCTTCACTTTTCAGCTGAATTGCTAGGCCGGTTTGAGATACCGAACCGGGTCGGACTGCCGGTTATTTCCTTAATGGGCGATCCGGCGATGTTGACCGCATGGTCCAACGACATTGGCTTTAACGATATTTTTGCTCGCCAGGTAGAGGCTTACGGTCGCCCGGGCGACATGCTGATGTGCCTGAGCACCAGCGGCAATTCACCCAACATACTGGAAGCCATGGATCGGGCCAAGCAATTGGGTATGGCGTGCATGACATTGCTGGGCAACGATGGTGGCCGGGCGGCAGTTAAAGGCGACATCAACCTCATCGTGCCTTCCCGCAGCACCCAGCGTATCCAGGAATTGCATCTCCATATTATCCACTTGCTTTGTACCCTCGTGGAGCGCCGACTGGTGGATTACTCGGCAAATCGGCGGGCATCCGAACGGTCTTCTTCACTGGTACAGGCGATGGATTTGTCGCTACAGCAAAAGGAAAAAGTAAAATACGATCATGCCAAACAAAAGAGCCATATTTTTGGATAAGGACGGCACATTGATACGGGACGTACCGTATAATGCCGACCCTGGTAAAATAGAGTTACTAGCTGGTGTGGCCGATGGCCTTCGGAAGCTGGGTTCGCTGGGGTATTCTTTTTTCGTGGTAACCAACCAGGCCGGCGTGGCAAAGGGCTATTTCAAAGAGGAAGCACTCGCAGGTGTGGAAAACAGGTTGCAGCAATTGCTTCACGACAGTGGAGTGACACTATCGGGGTTTTATTATTGCCCGCATCACCCAGAAGGTACGGTGCAGGCCTATATAAGACCCTGTCACTGCCGCAAACCGCAGCCGGGTTTATTGGTGGAAGCTGCGGAAGCATGTGGAATAAATTTGGGGGATTCCTGGATGGTAGGCGATATTCTGGACGATGTGGAAGCGGGCAACCGCGCCGGATGTAAAACGGTGCTGATTGACGGGCTTGGGCACGAACGCAGGAAGGGACTCAGCGGATACCGCAGTCCTTCGTATATCGCCGACAGTTTCAGCGAAGCAGCAGATTTGATTATAAAAAATACCGGATATGGAAAAATATAATTGGCAATTTACAGCACAGTTTGAGCAAAAGAAAATTCTGGTAATCGGCGATTTCATCATTGATGAATACATTGAAGGTGACAGCACACGGCTATCTCCTGAGGCGCCCGTGCCGGTGGTGGATGTACAGTCGGACGATTGTGTACTGGGCGGTGCTGCCAACGTAGCGGCAAACCTGGCTGCATTGGGGGCCCAAGTGGTTTTTTGTTCGGTCATCGGTGATGACCGGGAGGCCGATCGGGCATATGCACTGGCTGTTGCAGCCGGATTTTCTGCCGATTGGCTGATCCGTGAACAGAAAAGAGCTACCCTTATCAAAACGCGGGTTTTGGCCGGCGGGCATCCGCTGGCAAGAATTGATCGGGGAGATGATACACCGATTTCGAGGATATCCGAGCAGCAACTCATCCAGCATTTGCAACAACATTTCGACGCGTGTGACGCCGTAGTCGTCGCAGATTATCACAAAGGGGTAATTACACCGACCATCATCGACCATCTGGTGAAATTAACGGATAAACAGCCGAAATTCATCGCGATCGATTCAAAGCGGCTGGCCCTTTTTCAGCAATTGAGGCCAACGCTGGTGAAACCCAATTACACGGAGGCGATGCAACTGCTCGGCTATGATGGCGGCACGAAAGACAGGAAGACACAGCTCGAAAAACGTGGGGATGAGATTTACCAAAAAACCCGCGCCCATTGGGCGGTACTTACACTGGACAAGGATGGTTCCCTTTGGTTCGAAAAGGGAAAACTTGCTTTTCATATCGGAGCAATTCCGGTGGCTTCTCCGCATGTATGTGGGGCGGGCGATACGTTCATCAGTGCCTGCACCCTCGTGATGCTCTCCGATGCCGATGCCCGGCGTGCAGCTACCATGGCGACTGCCGCGGCCACCGTGGCAATCGAAAAAGAAAAAGCGTCCCTATGTACCCGCCTGGAACTTTTGGCAAAGTTGGACAATGAACAGAAATTGGTGACCTCGATGAAGCACCTACGTGAAATCCGCGCGTATTACCAAAGTATGGGGCGACGCATCGTGTTTACCAACGGATGTTTCGATATCCTGCACAGCGGCCATGTTAACTACCTGAGAGAGGCAAGAAAACGTGGCGATGTATTGATTGTCGGCGTGAACGATGACGAAAGCATCCGAAGGCTCAAGGGACCGGAGAGGCCCATCAACGGCATTTCGGACCGGTTATCTGTTCTGGCGGGTCTGGAATGCGTAGATCATTTGGTGGTTTTTGGCCAGCGGGAGGATGATACGCCATCCCCGCTTATCCAGGTACTGGCACCGGATGTTTTTGTGAAGGGAGGCGACTATCAGGTAGCGGAATTGCCCGAAGCAAAACTGGTGGAATCACTCGGTGGCCGGATAGAACTGATTCCGTTGACCGCCAATCGGTCTACTACCCAATTGATCCGGCGCATCTATGAACATACGCAGGTAAACAGTGCAATCCTATAACGATGATGGATAATTGGAGTCACTGTACTAATTTATTGATTATCCGTCCGGATAACATCGGCGATGTGTTAATGAGCAGCCCGGCAATCGGGGCGATAAAGCGAAGGTTTGGAAGCAAAATCACCCTGCTTACCTCGGAGGCAGGAGCAACGGCTTCTACGTTGCTGCCCGAAGTGGATGAAACGCTGGTGGCCAACTTTCCGTGGGCGAAGCATGATTCATCCGTTTCAGCGGCCCACCTGAGTGGTTTGATGTCGCACCTTAAAAGCGCTGCGTTTGACGGTTGTATCATTTTTACCGTATACAGCCAGAATCCGCTGCCCACCGCCATGCTTGCCTGGGCAGCAGGCATTCCACGCCGCTTGGCCTATTGCCGCGAAAATCCTTATGAATTACTAACGCATTGGGTGCCGGATGATGAACCTTATGCCCGCGTCCGGCATCAGGTGGTGCGAGATTTGGATTTGGCCGAGCGAATAGGTGCCTATACGAACGATGACCGGATAACCCTGACCGTGCCCGATGACGCCAATGTGCAGGCAATGGTCAAGCTAAGCCGTGTCGGGGTGGACGTAGGGCGTCCCTTCGTGATTTTCCATGCGGCAGTCAGTGAGCCGAAGCGGGTTTTTCCCTTAGAACGATGGGTAGCACTGGCGCGGCGTTTTCTCATCGATCATCCGACACAGCAGGTGCTGTTTACCGGCGGTAGCGCTGATCGGGTACTGACCGATCAGCTGTGCCGGTTATGCGGGCCCCGTACATTTTCCGTGGGTGGATTATTGACGATTGCTGAATTTGCGGGAGTTATCCGGCAGGCGGCATTGGTAGTATCGGTCAACACCGCAGCCATGCATTTGGCGGCTGCTTTGGGAAGGCCATTGGTCGTATTGTACGCCCTTACCAATCCGCAGCACACACCGTGGCGTTGCCCGCATGTACTTTTCCCTTATAGTGTCGCAGAAAAAAGTCTCCAAAGCCGGAATGAAGTGATACGCTATGTAGATCGTTCCTTGTATCGGGAAAAGGTAAACCTGCCGGCTACCGATAAGGTGTTAGACGCTATCAATGGATTGCTCAATAGGCAGGGGGAGAGCCAGCTTGTCTGCTAATGCTTCGGCTACCAACCGTAAGTCGGGTGTCTGAATCCAGTCGATGGTCAACAGCGTGGATTTATTGATCGGGCGCCACCGGTTTGGCTCACCATCCATGCTGATGATGACGCCCGGAGTTCCCAGGGCTGAAGCCAGATGCGATGTTCCTGTGCAGTTGGAAAGGATGGCTTTGGCGTGCTTAATGAGTACGGCCATTGCCCCGAGGGAGGTTTTTCCTGCTACGATAGTCGGTGTACTGTGCATCAAACGGGCTACCTGCTTGACAATCGGTAGCTCTTCCTCAGTGCCGGTAAGAACTGTTTCATAACCCAACTCAACGCACTGATCCGCCATGTTGGCAAAAGCCAAAGGAGGCCACCGCCGCCAGGTTGCCCTGCTTCCCGGATGGATACATACATAACGGCCCGGTTGTACCGACAGACCGAGTGCCTCAAAATCGGCGTAATCTCTATCGGTTAGCGGGAATTCCAGGTCCAGTCCCTGGTGTGGGATCTCAAGGTGCTGCATCAGCAATAAATGGCGACAGACTTCGTGCACCTGCGAAGGATAGGGAATGAATAAATCTCCGGGAGGCCGGTAGCCGGTCCCGGTATAGAATCCAGCGGTATGGGTAGCCCCGAACAGTTCAATCAGCGGATTAACCAGCGTGCCATCTCCCTGCATCTGCAGGGCTAGATCGAATTTCTCTGCCTGCATGCGTGCTAGGAAACGCGGTATATTCCTTACAGCATAGTGCTGTTCGGGAAGTCCGGGATAGCCGGGAAAAGCTTCGAATGCATCGAAATAGCGGGGAAAACGCTGTAAAAACTGTTCGGCCCACGGCAGTCCTACGAGTGTGATGTCCGCTTTCGGGAAATGACGACGTAACGCCCGCATAGCCGGGATTGCACATAATAGATCGCCAAGTTGCAGGGCGCGGAAAATGACTATTTTTTGGATGTCACGGTGCATGATTGTGTTAATTAAAGTAGCAATACCCGGTATTTAATGGCACCGTACCATTGCCAATAAATGGAAGCAAACGGAATCAAGAAGGAAGTCAGCACCATTTCCGAAATGTGGTCCGGTGATTTGCGGGTTCTACGCAGCCGTTTCCAAATGAAGACTGCAACGGAAAGCAACCATCCGGCAAAGGCCAGTTGCGCAAGCAATGCCAGGTTGAGCACCCATGCGATACAGCCGACCGCAAACAGCAATACGATAGCGTAATAGTGCCAAACCGGATGTTTCTGGATTTTTTTCCGGAAAAGGCGAGGATATTTTTTGTAGAGCAAGGCATTGTATTGGCCCTTTTTTTGCTCATTGAGACTCACGCCCCACGGAGCCGGACGTACCGGATGCCGTACGCAAGCACTATCCACGTGCGTGACCGTGATGCCTTCGGTAATCAGCTTGAACTGCAGTTCACTGTCCTCGCGCCATGCCATGCCGAATGCTTCATCAAACCCGCCGACGATCAGCAGTGCATCTTTGGAGCAGCAGCAATTGGCTGTCACAAATTCAGCCGTTTGCAGTTGTGCGGTGTTCCATTCGAAATCAGTGGGTTGGGATGAAAGCGGTACCTGCACACGGCCCGTCATGGCCAGATGGGATTCACCGTGGTAGTGGCGGAGAAATGCTTCCAGCCAGTTTGGCGCAGGTAAACAGTCATCGTCCGTAAAAGCAATAAGGGGCGCTCCGGCTAGGATCCATCCTTCATTGCGGGCTGCTGCCGGTCCCTTCCTGATGGGGGTGGATACATAACGGAAATTTACCAAGGGCTGCGTAGCATGCCATTGCGAAACGGCTTGACCGGTCAGCTCATCCGGACCGTCGCTTACGACAATTACCTCGAAAGCCGCCCGATCCAGGGTTTGATAAGCTAGTGCATTCAGGCATTTAACCAAAAGCTGAGGCCGTCTGTACGTGGGAATGACCACGGATATCTTTGTCTCCATATTGTTTTGAAATTAAGAAAGATCCCATCACCAATACGTCAAATGGTGACGTCCAAAAACATTCCAGCGCGTCTCTGGGGCTGCAAACGATGGGACGGCCTACCGTGTTGAACGAAGTGTTGATCAGCACGGGAATTCCGGTTATCCGTTCAAATGCTTTCAGCAAATCATAATACGCCGGATTTTGTTCCCGGTTTACCGTTTGTATGCGTGCAGTTCCATCCACATGTTTTACAGCAGGTATCAAATCGGCTTTATCGGGAGCAACCTGGTTGACGAACAGCATAAAAGGGGAAGGCTGGGCGGCAATAAACCACTGCGGTGCATCTTCCTCGGTTACCACCGGTGCCACCGGACGGAAGTCTTCGCGGTCTTTCACCTCATTAAGCCAAGCCTGCATTTCGGGCAGGACTGGAGAGGCCAGGATCGACCGGCTGCCGAGTGCACGCGGTCCGTACTCCATGGCACCCTGAAACCATCCGATGATGTAATTATCGGCAAGCAGCTGGGCGGTTTCTTCTGCAACGTGCTCCATCCGGGTGTACGGCACTTTTGCCCGTTCAAGGAAATCGGCAATGGCTTCATCCGCGTAAGAAGGCCCCCAATAAACATGGTCCATCACAAACGTCTTTTCGTGTTCGCCCCGCAGCTTGGCATCCGCCCAGAGCGCTGCCCCCAACGCCGTGCCCGAATCGCCCGCCGCCGGCTGTATCCATACGTCCTCAAAGGGGCCATCGTCACGGATGCGGGCGTTTAGCACACAATTGAGTGCCACACCTCCCGCCAGGGTCAAGCAACGCTGCTTGGTTTCGTCATGCAGCCATAATGTCAATTCCAGCACCGTTTCTTCCAATACATATTGAAGAGAACGGGCAATATCAAAGTGATGGTTGGTAAAAGGTTCGTGCCGCAGCCGTGCGGGTCCGAAACGGGCTTCGAGCTGCGTTTGCTGGATCCGGTATTGGCCCTGTTCGCCCAGCCATACCATGTCCCGGAAATCTTTCACATAGACAGGTTTTCCATAAGAAGCCAACGCCATCACCTTGTATTCGTCCGACGAATGCAGGAAGCCCAGATAGGTGGTTACTTCCTCATACAGCAAGCCCAGGGAATGGGGGAGGTCTACCTGTCCGATCCGGGTAAGGTTTTGCTGCTGTCCAACGTGATAGGAAGTGGTAGCCACTTCGCCCCGACCATCAAGTACCATCACAGCCGCCTCCCCGAAAGGGGAAGGCAGGTAGGCACTTGCAGCATGGGAAAGGTGGTGCTCAATAAAATGCCATTCCCAGTCGGCCTGATCGGCATCTTTAAATCGTTTTTGGAGGTGATGGGGGTAACCATCCACTAATTGGGACGGGGCATTAATGATGGACGACAGAAACAAGCCTTTCCAAGGTTGCGGATCGGCGGGGTCCAGCTCCTTTGCCTCTTTTTCATTGACGAGGAGATATGGGTCAAACGAATATACCACCTGGTCCACATCTTTCAGGTGAATACTTGCTACCTGCAGACAATAGTCAATTGCATGGAAAGGCAATTCATAGGTGGAAAACGGAATGGGCCGTTTCCCGTGTTTGATACGCGTAAAACGCTCATCTTCCACTGCGGCGAGCAATTGCCCGTCTTTGACGAGGCTTGCAGCCGAATCATGAAACGCCGCATTGATACCTAATGTATACATAGTTGTTTCTGGATTAAAAGTAGGTTACTGTTTTCTTTTGATTACCAAGAAGGTCACTAGGGCAATAAAGGCAAACTGAATGGAGGCATCCAACAGGTAAACGCGGCCGATCACACCCTTGATGACGTATATGAGATCCATGAGGAGGAAGCTGAGTGCTACGGAATAACCCAATACAAGCGGCGGCTTCTGTCTGCGCAAACTGGTGACAATAAACGTAAGTCCCACAGATGCGGACAGCAGACCGATCATTTCTACTAGCCACGTGTCCTGTTTTGGACCGGTAGCCGCAATAAAACTATCCATGCCAAGCAGGGGCCAGATTCCGGTGATAATAAAATAAGCTCCCTGAAAGAGGAATACATTACTTAGCGCTTTTTTATGCCCTGAATTCACCATTGATGCTGTCGTTGCAGTTACCTATCTTGTTGATCGTGCCCGAGGGTTTTCACGATTTTATTGTAGGTGCCCAATAGCAGAAAAGGTGCCGCCCATTGACCAACGAATAATGCTGTGTGTTTATGACCGGAACACTTCAATGCCAGGGAAATGGCCATGGCACCCAATGCCGCACAAAGAAAAAATTTAGAAGGAACCTTAGCGGTTTGTTCTTCGATTGCTTTCGTGGTTTCACCTTCTTGATGCTGTGGATTCTCTTGTAAAGCCATAGTATTACTCCTTTCTTTTGTTTTTTTCAAAAATGAATATCCAACCAAACGGATGCATAGAAGGTGCCACATAGGTGAATTTTCCTTATTTGGGTGCAGAGACCTACTTTGCCGCCCGCCAAACAATTTTTCCACCCGGTAGCTTTCTCCTTTATAAAACAACGTTTTTTAAAATGTGGACACCGCTATGCAGTATTTAGTACAGTATGCGGGCAGGTTCGGCAATAGGAACTGAGGGTAAGCTTTTTGCGTAATTTAATGAAAAACAATCCTATTATGGAGGTTGATAAATTATATGCCCGCTTTGTGGATTGGGTAGTTCACCAGGCGCCGCGGGTGTTGCTGGGTGTATTGGTTTTGCTGTTGGGCCTGTGGCTGATCAAACAACTGGCCCGTTGGATTAAACGGAAAATTGACCAGAAAGACTGGGATCCCACGTTGGAAGTTTTCCTCTCAAATCTGATTGTCCTGGCGCTGCGTATCCTGCTGATCCTGCTTGTCATCCAGATTATGGGATTACAGATGACGCTATTCGCAGCACTGGTGGGTGCCTTCGGCGTGGCTGCCGGGTTGGCTTTATCGGGTACCCTGCAGAATTTTGCCAGTGGTGTGCTGATTCTGATGCTTAAACCCTTCCGGGTGGGCGATCAAATCTTCACACAGGGACAAGAAGGGGAAGTACGGTCCATTCAATTATTTTTTACGGTAATTCTTACCAGGGACTACCGGACAGTCGTTGTACCCAATGGCAAGCTCTCCAATGAAGTGATTGTCAATATGAGCCAGGCAGGTAAGCGAAGACTGGATCTGGAGATGAAGGTCAAATACGATGTGGATTTCGAATATGCAAAGCGTGTATTGACAGATACGCTTACGGAATCAAAGGATTTATTCATAAATACGGATTACCTGATCGGTATCGGCCTGCTGGAACCAGATGGATATCGGATTTCCATTTCTGTATGGGTGGATGAGGAAGGTTATCCGGATACCCGGCTAATTGTACAGGAAAAATTGCTCAATGCGGTCAAACTATTAAGTTGACATGTTTTTTAAAAACAAAAAATCAAAAGTGCTGTCTGTTTGTGTAAATATAAGGAGTTATTATTATTAATTAGGTGATGATATAAAAGGAGTGAATTATGATAGCGAACCCAAAAAAACCGCCGATGATTCCACTGGATGTGGAAGACACCGATGAGACGCGGGAACCAACGGGGGAAGACCTGCGGTTTAATGAAGAGGAAAACAGCTTTGAACTGGATCCTGAAACGGACGATGTGGAATATGAGCATCCTGAACCCTATGATACCGCTGCTCCGGAGGGTGAAGATGACAACTCTACATACGATGAAGAAAATCCTTATACGCCGGATGAATACCGCGATAAACGGTCGGCTTTAGAAGGAGAGCTCGCTGAATTGGATGACGAGGTAGCAGACGATGAGTTGGCGGAACTAGATGAAGCAGATAGGCGGCTCGCAGAGACGCCGGAAGACGAACGTGGAGATTTGGATGAAGAAGGGTATCCGCTGAAGGACGATGCAGGGGGAGCACATAATCCAATAATGGAGGAACCCGAACCTGTTCCCGATGAGGATGACGAGGACAACAAAGGGGAGGTACCTCCATTTGAGGACCCCAGACGTGATGACGATGAACCGATTTGGGACGATCCCAACCGGCCGATTGAGCCGGAAGACGTTCCTCCGGTTGACGAGCGCGATCCATTGGGAGATAAGCAGATCCAATCGGACAACCCTACAGAAACAACCGGATAATATGAAACAGGGAAGCAAGATGAAATCATCGCCGGATATTCCTGCTCAGTATACAGGAAAGCAACTTGATTTAGACGCATGTACACGGTTGCCGGATGAGGAAAGTGCACGTGCTTTTTTTGAACGGGCTAAACACCGCCTGTTGGATATAAACCGCTGGCATGAGGTGGCGGAGATACCTGCATCTGTGTTTGTGCTAACCGACGCATATGGTGGAGAGGCGGTGAAATCCCAGCCCATAGAAGGGGATAAAGTACGGATCGATATCCCTGGACCGGGGCCTTCGGCCGGAGATGGATATGATTGGGTTGTTGTTGAAGATGTAACGGAGGTACCCGGTGAAATGTGTTCACTCACCCTGCGGCCTACTGATAATCCGTTGAAGTTGAACGAGGAAACGGCCCACTTTTTTAAAGATACAGCAACATCTACGCTGATCGTGGAACGAAAAGGGCAAGAAGTAACTGCCCGTTATCATGGGAGGAATGAAGTGACGAATACGAATACGGACTCGTTGATAGATAACACGAGAAATGCGGCGGTAGGTATGGGTGCGAAGCTGGGGCTATCATATCCGCAATGGAAAAGTCTAATAGAAGGTTTAGTAAAGTAGCCGTGAGTTCGGGGATAATTAATTGATTTTGGTTGACAAGTTAAAATTGAAAATATCATGAAAACGCTACAATTTTTTACAGTAATGGTTCTCCTTGCGGTATGGGGAACGGCATGTAACAACGCCAATCGGCGATCCGCAGATGACAGCGTAGAACAGGCACAGGACGTGAATGATACAACGGCAATGGTGAACGAGAAGGACGGCGATTTTGCCGTGAAAGCCGCTGACGCCGGTCTGGCAGAAATAGAACTGGGTAAACTGGCACAGGAAAAGGCAACCGACTCACGGGTGAAGGATTTCGCTCAGAAAATGGTTGACGATCATCAAAAAGCGAATAACGAACTGATGGGAATTGCTACACGTCATAATATTACCCTGCCGCCGGTAGCTAGCAAAGAACAGGCAGATAAACAACGAAAGCTCAGGGAAAAGTCAGGTTCTGAATTTGACAAAGAGTACATTGATATGATGGTCAAAGATCACGATAAGGTAGTCTCTTTGTTTGAAAAAGGCTCATCCGATGCCCAAAATCTCGATTTGAAAGCATTTGCTTCCAAAACGCTTCCGATATTGAAAAAGCATCACGAAGAAGCCAAGGCGATACGGGATTCAATAAGCCCGATGGATACGACGACTGTACAACGGATATTGCCCTGATAACGATAACATTAACGTTTCAGGATACTATCGAAGCTTGCCAGAGGCCCGCAAACAGAGTTTGCGGGCCTCGTTTTATCCGATTGATCTGCGCCCGCCTGTATGTCATACTATACTTCAAATGCCTTCCAGGTAAGCGTGCGGCTGAGGGATGAGGTTACTTGCATAAGTGCCTGTTCAGGAAGCGACGGCTTTTCTTCCGTTTTGATATGCGCTTTGAAAAGCTGCGCGTATTGCTTGCCGATTTTTGGCCAACGTAAAGACAATCCGTACCGGTAAGCATTTCTTTTGAGGCTCCTTAACTCGGAAGGGTTACCCAGTAGCTCATTGACAATGGATGAGAGGTGTTGGTCGTTGTTGAAGCCGAATAGCTTTCCCCGGTTGTCCCGGAGTAATTCGGTGGCATGCCAATAGGGAGTGGATACTACTGCCGCTCCGGCACCGACTGCATAAGACAGCGTGCCGCTGGTAATCTGTGCTTCATTGGGGTAGGGAGTAATGTATATATCGCATGCCGACAAATAGGAATGGAGCTTACGCTCGTGTACAAATTCAGAGATAAAGATCAAATGATCCTGAACGCCTAACTTTTTTGCCAATTGCATTAAACTGGTCCGGTAATCTTCTCCGAAATTCCGTAAGATGCCGGGATGTGTTTTTCCAAGAATGACGTATTGTACATCGGGATGTTTCGCACAGATGGCCGGTAGCGATCTGATAGCCGTTTCCAGTCCTTTACTGGGACCAAGCAGTCCGAAAGTCAGCAGGATTTTTCCAGGGGGCAATCCCAGATTTTCCTTGACGGCGGCTGTATCCAGTTTGTTGAAATCAGGTACGCCATGCGGTATTGCCTTGATTTTGTTCGAGGTTATGTCATAAACGGAACGCAGCAATTGAACGGCTTTTTTGGTCATCACAACAACTGCTGCTGCACGGTCCGCAAGCCGTTTGAGGATAGAAAGCTGAATCGGATCGGGTTGCGCCAATACGGTGTGGAATATAATGGTATAGGGAACTTTCAGTAAGCGCGTTAATCCGAGCAGGTAAACACCGCTCCGACCACCATAGATACCGAATTCGTGCTGAATACAGCACATGTCGACGCCGTTGCTATTGATAAATGCCGCCGCCGACTGATAATCGGCGAGCCGTTCCTGACTAATCACGAATTTTACGTTGTCACCATACGCATATTGGTGTTTGTCATCGGAATCATTTAACGCCACCACAAAGCTACCGTGTTCAGAAAAAGGAATGTGTTGATCCACTGCATGCATTAAATTTTCGTTAAATGTGGCCAAACCGCATTCCCTGGGCTGGCAGGTAGAGATATATGCTATCCTCATCAGTTAAATATTACCGTGTTAAAGTTTTACTACAGGCGGCTGCTGCACTTGCACTGCAAACGTACTAACAGCATAGCTCGCCGATTTGTTTGAGGGTATGGAACGAATAAAAAAATATGATAAATAAATGATAGGTTTGGGTGATATTTGAAGGACGGAAGACACATGATATAAAAAGATATTCTCAAATAAAAGATATTCTCATGGAGAAAACTATGATAACAATCTATCAGGACGTTTTTCCTTCCGTGGCACGCTATGTGTCAAAACGCGGCGGCATATTCGAAGAAGCCAAAGATGTCTTTCATGATGCATTATTGATTTATTATGAAAAAATGTATGGAGGGCAGCTCATTCTACAGCAAAGTAAAGAAGCTTACGTGTTTGGTGTTGCCAGGCATCTGTGGACCAAACGGTATGCTGAGAACCGGCGGTATGCATCGTTGGATCAATTGATGGAAGGATTTGGTGATGAAAATACCGGCCGCGATTGGATGGACGACAACTCAGCAGACGAAACGTTATCTGATAAACGCATCCTTCGGCTATTGCAAACCGCTGGCCGCAGATGCATGGAGGTGCTGGCCGCTTTTTATTACGAGAAGTTGGATATGAAAGAACTGGCTTATCGGTTTGGTTTTTCAGGTACCCGCTCGGCCACAGTGCAGAAATTTAAGTGCTTGCAGAAAGTAAAACAGATAGTCAAAGAAAAATCGCTGCACTATGAAGACTTCGTTGGATAACCTGCAACTTATGGAAGATTGTTTGCTGGGACGGGCCTCGAACGAACAATGCCTGTTTTTTGAGGCAGCTTTGCTTTTGGACCCGGCACTTCGGGAGGATATCCGATGGCAACAGAAGACCTACCACATCATCCGTGACTACGGCCGTCAGCAACTGCGGAGTGAACTGGATCAGGTACATAAGATGCTATTCACGTCTCCGCAACATCGTACATTCCGCGACCAAATACTGAAGTTCTTCCGTGGGTAATTACTGAAAATTACTAGTTAAAAGTAACGAATTGACATACCCTTAGTGAAGGTGTGTGGGGATAACTATGCCTACTCTTTATTAACTATCAACAATATGAATATCAATAGCAATGAATTCCGGCGGTATGCCGTAAAACATCACGGCATTAACGGCATGTATGTAGATCAGTATATTTCCGGTCTGCCGGCTTATGCGCTCCCGAAGGCCATGACACCGTATATTACCGAGGAGCGGCAGCTCAATGTGGCTCAGATGGATGTGTTTTCACGTCTTATGGTAGACCGTATTATTTTTCTCGGCGAACCGGTAGACGACCGTGTAGCCAACATCATCCAGGCCCAGTTGCTGTTCCTGCAGTCGGCCGATCCAAAGAAGGATATCCAGTTATACGTCAATTCGCCCGGTGGTTCGGTTTACGCGGGATTGGGTATCTACGATACCATGCAGTACATTGGGCCGGATGTGGCCACCATCTGCACAGGCATTGCCCTATCCATGGCGGCCGTACTGTTATGTGCCGGTGCCAAAGGAAAGCGTGCCGCATTGCCCCATGCCCGTGTAATGATCCACCAGACTTCCGGTGGCATGCAGGGGACAGCTGCGGATATGGATATCAGTATCCGGCAAACCTTAAAGATCCAGCAGGAGCTTTACCGGATCATTGCCGCCCACAGCGGGCAGGACTTCGAACGGGTGGACAAACTGTCGGACCGCGACCACTGGATGACCGCCGGAGAGGCCAAGGAATTCGGCATGGTGGATGAGGTACTTAAGCGTGGCGAACCGTGATACTTTTTGACGCGACATTCTCCTGCTTTTCTTCTCCCTTTTTCCTGCCGTTGTTCTGCCGTAATGTATGCCGTATCTAAGGTTTATCTAAGGCGTATGTAACCTTTTGATAGATATGGTATAGTCCATCCTCAGATGGAGCATACATAACGGCAGGAGAAAGTAGGGAGTTAGTGTCTTATTTGCCGGCACAGGTTCGGTAAAGGCTGTCCAGTTGCATAGTGGCGGCGAAGCTTTGTTTGGGGCATTTCAAAAGTAGGTGGCTTCCATGTACGCGTGCCATCCTGTCGTACGTTTTGCCACGTATCATTCACCTATTTGCCACGTATGATCCACCTATTTGCCACATATTGTTCACCTTTATTTAGTGGGTATGCAGCGGGCAAACTGCGGACTGTATGTATAGGTGTCCTGTATATGCAGCGGGACAACTACAAGACGGCGGCTGGTGTTTCTCAAGTTTTTATCGCTTGGCTTTAGAACCAGCCTTGATTTTCTCTTCCAGCGTTTTGATGTATTTTTCTTGTATTTCGACAAGTTTTTGGAGGGATTCCAAAGTGAGGTCTTCGCTTTGGGGGGTGCGTTGGTAGGGGATGCCTGGGTCAGCCGCTAGGGTATATTCCGAAGGAGGAATCGATTCAAGATCTTTTTCCACCAGGTCTTTCAGATCGATGTGAAATAAATTCACAATTCTTACCAACACATCCAATTTTGGAATTGACCCCCGTTCATAGGAAGCTACATTGTCGCGTGACACTTCCAATAGTTTTGCTAAATCGGATTGACCTAGCTTCCGCTCCTCCCGGAGAAACTTTATATTTTTTGAAAAATAGTTCATTGTGAAAATAAATCACAAATTAGTTGTAAATATGAAAAATATTCACAAACTTTACTTGTGTATTCACAAAAGTAATAAAAAATGAAGAAAGCGAGGTATCCTGAAAATTTGCCGTTGAAGCTTGAAATCGTGAAATCCCGGCGTACCATCAAAGAGATTGCCGAGAAAATCGGCGTAAGCCGCGAAGTGCTGACCAACACTGTGAACGGGCACTACAAAGGTGTCGAAGTGATCAAGAAACTGAAGTCTGAACTAAATATTACCGATTGACTAAAATTCTACAACACATGTACGCATCGACCTACCGAACCAAAAAGAACACCGAGCGGTTTTTCCAATCCTTTAAAGCCGGCGACGAAGCCGGGCTGAATTATTTCTATCATGCATACTATGATTACTACGCATGGCGGGCTGAGCGATTTGTCAAAGATGATGTGGTGGCAAACGCCATGGCACAGGAGGCGTTTCTCGGCTGTGGCTTATGCGGGATATCATCCGCGATGTAGACCACCTGCACGAATTTCTCGGCTTGCAGCTTCGCGAATCGGGCAAAGCCTACTATGGTAAAACCACCGATCGTTTCCACCGGAGCATGTTGAGGCTGGATGGCATCGAGGATTTCCAGGAATTCATGCTGGGCTATGAAATGGAGGAGGAGCAGGAGGAGGATGTCGTCTACCTCGAACAGTTGGAAATGGAAAAACAACGACAACTGGAGAAGATCAATGGCTTGTTGCCTAACCTGACCGACCAGCAGCAACTATTCATCCGGCTATGCCTGCGGTATGGATTCAATTACGAACGCATCGCCTACCACCTCGGCGGTATCTCAGACTATGAGGTTGCGCAACGCGTGGAGCAATGCATCACCAACCTGAAAGCCGCACTCTCGGATACGACCAAGCTGGACCGCGCCACCCGGACGAAGCCGCTCGTTACCGAAGGCATGCTCACCGAAGAGCAGGCGCAGGTGCTGGCGATGCGTTATGACCTGCAGTATTCCTTCGAGGAAATTGCCGAGGCCCTGCAATTGGACGATGCCAAAGTGAAATCGCTGTTTGTACAAGCGCATACTGTTATTAAAAAGGGGAAGCAATCGGCCTGACCATGGAAAAGAAGACCATCATCCTGACGCGGAAAATACAGGTGTACGTTGACTGCGACGATAAAGCGCAGAAAGACGCGTACTACAAGCAACTGTATGAATGGCAGCTTTTAGCCTTTCAGGCGGCCAATCTGATCTTTACCAACCTGTATGTGCAGGATCGGGTGAAAGACCTGATTTACTTCACCGACGAGGTGAAGGTAAAGCTGGCCGACCGTGCCAAGGATGCCGAGGGCATTTTGAATACCTCGCGGATGAATACCACCTACCGCGTGCTATCCAGCAAGCTGCTGGGCAAGATGCCCTCGGAAATCTTTTCCAATTTGAATAATTCGCTGACGAGCGTCTACAATACCGAACGCAGCGCGTACTGGAAAGGGGAGAAGTCATTGCGGAATTACAAACGCAACATTCCGCTGCCCTTTTCGGGCAAGTCGTTGAAGTTCGTGGCGGATGAAAAGCACCGCGAGTTCCGGTTCACGTTGTTCAAAATCCCGTTCAAGACGTATCTTGGTAAGGATAAGACGGATAAACGGGTGCTGATCCAGCGGAATGTAGCGGGTACGCTGAAACTCTGTGCAAGTTCCCTGAAAATCGATAAGGGTAAGCTGTACCTGCTGGCGGCCTTTGAGATGGAGCGCGACGAGCACCCGCTGAAAGACACGGTAATCGCCGAGGCTTCGCTTTCCATCGAACATCCCATCGTGGTGAAGGTAGGGAAGGGGCAGTTCCAAATCGGCAACAAGGAGGAATTCCTGCACCGTCGGCTGGCCATACAGGCCGCGAGGCACCGCTTGCAGCGGGGTTCGACCTACAACCGTGGGGGTAAAGGCCGCGAGCGTAAGCTGAAAAGTTTGGAGGATTGGGACGCGAAAGAAAAACGGTATGTCGATAACCGGCTGCATTTGTATAGCAGGCGGTTGATCGATCTGTGCGTAAAATCGGAGGCGGGTACGTTATTGCTGGTGAACCAGCAGCAGAAGGAAGAAGTGGCCAAGGAAGAGGAGTTCCTGCTCCGCAACTGGAGTTATTACGGATTGAAGGAAAAGATTGCCTACAAGGCGAAGAAGGCGGGGATTAATGTGATAGAGGAGTAGCTAATTTTAGCTGTTAGCTGTTAGTAATTAGTTATTAGGTTGTCGCAGCAAGCTAAAAACTAACTACTAAAAGCTAAGGACTAAGAAATGTTCTTTGAAAATCTTAGAGGCTGCTTGTACAGCCGCAGGGTGAGGTCAGGTTGACACTCACTGAATACTTTATTTTTTGCGAATTTGCTTTTTTGCGAATTTGCCGTAGTGGTGGAAGCCAATTTGAAAGGTATATACAACTCTTCAACTAAATATCTATTTCTTTCTCGGGGTATTACAGACCCCACTTTGAAAGGTATATCCAACTTGTGCAAATCAACGACAACATTTGCCAATAGGTATTACAGACCCCACTTTGAAAGGTATATCTAACGACAACATCGCTACTCCGTAAGCGGGTAGGTGTTGTTGACCCTAATTTGAAAGGTATATACAACGATAAACGATATGGCTATAGATCACTGTTTGTTGTCGATGACCCCAATTTGAAAGGTATATACAACTCGCTTAGATACTTTGAAATCTTTCTATTGAATGTTACTGATCTCAATTTGAAAGATATTGTTGTGGCTTTTAGCCGTTAGCTGATTTCTGAAAGCTGATAGCCGATACGCCCCCAATTCTTGAAAGGTATATACAACTACCTGTCAGCGCAAAGACCACAAAGGTAGAGTGTTAAAGACCCGAATTAAATGTATGTACAATTATGCGCTGTATTGGGGCCAGTGTATTCAAGGCGTTACAGATCCTATTCGAAAGTTATTTACAACCTGAGAAGCTTCAATTTTGTGCTAACATCGGTGTTATAGACCCAAATTTGAAAGGTATATTATAACGCGAGGCCATAGACTTCGTTTGAAGTTTGCTTTATTTTGGTTATTTTTGTTAAAAACAATAGGAGAGATGTCTATGGAATTGGCTGGGAAACTGACGAATGTACAAATAGAATTGCTTAAATTGTTTAAGTACGACCTCCCTGAAAAGCAATTGAAGGAAGTGAGAAATCTATTGGCTGCTTATTTTGCTGGAGCGGCTGCTGATGAAATGGATAGGCTTTGGGACGAAAACGGGTGGGACAACGACACGATGAAGCAGTGGGCAGATGAACACCTAAGAAAAAAGCACTGACCTATGGTCGTCGTGTTTGATACCAATGTCCTTTTGGTCTCTATTGCCAGAAAATCAATCTACCGTCCAATCTTCGATGCGCTTTTGATAGGGAAGTTCAGCTTGGTAATCAGCAACGAGATAATGAGCGAGTATGTTGAAATTATTGAACAGCGCTCTAACGCGATGGTGGCTAATAATATTGCCGAGATGCTGTTGAGTTTGGAGAATTTGCAGAAAGTGGAGATTTTTTATGATTGGAGGTTGATAAACAATGATCCCGATGATGATAAGTTTGTCAATGCTGCTATGGTTGGAAAAGCGGATTACATTGTCTCCAATGACAAGCATTTTAAGGTGTTGGAATCTATTGAATTTCCAAAAGTCCAAGTCTTGGATATCGATACATTCTTAGAGATGGTTCTAACATGGAGTTAATGTTTAAGAGCAAAGTTGGAATTTTTCGGTCTGGACTTTTTTTGAGACATGTTCACTGTAATACTCAACCGCCTGTTCAACCTGTTTGCCGGCTTCAGGAGTGATGAGGACACTATAGCCCATATTTCCCTTTTAGGCTTTCGTATAAATCCATTGCTGGGAGGCAATCCTCAATAGGAACATCGTTTTGTCGTAAAAGAAAGTTCTTTTGTTCTTCGGTTAGTTGAAATTCACGCTCTTTAGCTTCATAGGTGGCACCTATAAGTTCCAGCACCTCAAGAAAAAAAGAGGTTTTATCTTCGGGAACCGATAGGTTGAACGTTGTCATAATTCAAAGATAATAAAATTCGCTCAGATTTGGCAAGTATCCAATGTACTCTTTGAAATCTTAGAGGCTGTATACAGCCGCAGGGTGAGGTCAGGTTGGCATCACTGAATACTTTTTATACAACAGAGCCTCGATTGGAAAAATCAAGGGTTTGTTCTGTGCTTTAAGATGCTACAATGCGGTCGGTTCTGAAAAAACTTTTTCACTGTTACAGACCTATACAACCGATGGATGCTTTTTCTAAATCTTCATCAGAGTGTTACAAACTCCAATTTGAAAGGTGTATGCAACCTCTGAACCCAAGAAACTCGAAAGTAAACGGGTGTTAAAAACCCCAATTTGAAAGGTATATACAACATTTATTCAATTATCAAATCTACAGAATATGGTGTTACAAACTCCAATTTGAAAGGTATTTTGAAAAGAGATATTCATCGGTATCTTTGTTTTAAACGTGACTCGCATGACACAGGTGACCCTACATATTGACAGCAAAAAAAAGTGGGCAGCCATAAAGACCATTTTGGAAGCTATGGATATTGCTTACGATGCACAGGAGCCTGTGAAGGAAGTCAGTGAAAAAGAACAGATGTTGCTACAGCGGGCGGAAGCAGACGTTGCTGAGGGGCGACTGCACAAGTTTAAATCCCATCGTGAAATATTAGGTAGTTAGTACCGGTTCTTGATTAAGAAAACCGAATATACCGAAACCTACAAAGAAACCTTATCAGCCGTAGTTTCGATAATCGAACGCGATTGGGGCGACCGATATGTGGATCGATTTCTGAATCAACTTGACGATGTGGTTGAAAAAATCCAGACTTACCCTTATCTGTTTCAGGCTATACCTATAAACTCGAGATACAAAAGGTGCGTTATTTCCAAATAAACGTCCTTAGTTTACGATGTTACCGACTCGAAAATTATACTCCTGTATTTATTTGATAGTCGCCAAGAACCATTATGGGATTAGGTGTCGTTAAGCTTTCGTATTCGAAATTTTAGAGGCTGCTTGTACAGCCGTAGGGTGAGGTCACGTTGACACTCACTGAATACTTTTTTATTTGCACCAAGAGTCTTGACTGCGAAAACAATAAGGTACATGTAATGTAAATTGGTTTTCTTCCTTGGATAAAATATCGTTGCCGATTCCAATTTGAAAGGTATATACAACTGTTCTAGGTGCTACCTTCGGTAGTAGCTGGGTGTTAGTAACCCCAATTTGAAGGGAGTGGAATATCGGGGTTACAGCAACACATTTTGTAAGCTGGCCCTTCGGAATTAACCAACTAGCTTACGGGCGCATCTCAATGATGCTGTCCACAACGAACACACTGAAGCCACGCCAGGGAATCGCATGTTTGTATTCCCGGTAATGCAGGTCAAATGTCTTGCCGCTATTGAGCATCAACACATTGGCGATACTGTCATTTTCTACGGAGAATTCGAATTCATTGGATTGGATAGTACCGATAGAAGCTGATCTTAGCCCCACCTGTATCAGTTTTCCTTCATAAGTCTTGAAGATGTTGCCTTTTTTGACCACATAATTCAGCTGGCCGGATTTGACCCCTTCGCCGAATACATAGTAGTAATTCCACCAAATCATCCCTGCGGCGATAACAAGCAGGGCGATTCCGGCGATCGTAAGGTAATTTCGAAAGGACTTCCATCTTGGGGCGATTTGTTCACGTGCCATGGTGTTCGAATGATTATGATGAACCTGATAGGCAAATGTAGGGAAAAATGTACCAGTTTGTTTATCTTTGGGTGTGGACCGGAAACTTTTCAAAAGCCGTAAAGATTTGCTGTTGGGGATCGTGATTTGGGTGCCACTGCTCGCATTGCTGGTTACGGTTGTCACAGAGTTATTCAACACGAATCAGGCTTGGAATGGTCGGGTTTTTGGCTTGTTGGTGATGTCGGTGACCATTGGTTTTATCGGTTGGATGTGGTTTGGTACACATTATACGATTGATCATTCTTTTGTTTACTACCGGAGTGGTCCTTTTCGTGGAAAGATCGCCGTGTCGTCTATCCGGGAGGTGGTCATCGGTGAAACGATGTGGTCGGGGTTTAGACCCGCAACCGCCCGCAGAGGATTGATTTTGAAATATAATCGGTATGATGAGATTTATTTCTCGCCGGATAGCAACGTTGCGTTCGTCGGAGCCTTGCAAAAAGTGAATCCGGAAATACGGATTACCGAAGTAAAATAATAAGCCGTTACCCTTATAAATTGAACGTCAGCTTCAATACCGCCATCCGGCCGCGCAGGTCATACACACTATATCCCGCTTGATTGGCCGAAAGGCTGTAGGTTTCGTATTCCGTAATGTTTGCCAGATTCGTCAGATCGAGTTCAATATCCGCATTCCACTTATCCAATTTATACCGCACATTGGCATCGACAAAAAAGTAGCGGATGTCTGCTAGCTGTGCCTGGCTGGTGTGTTGATGGCGGCCGCTGAGCCGCAGGAATGTGTGGGCAAAGGGTGAATACAGAAGACTCATGGATTGGTCATATCGCCGGATCTGCCTATCAGGTATGTTGCCAACCCCACCGTCGGCCAGCTTGCTGGTTGTCCAAGTGCCTGTGGCTTTGTAATTCAGGCTGATGCGATCCCACAACCGGGCCTCGAAATCGGGCGTGATGCTGAACGATACATTGTCATACGGCAGGAGTTTGCCATTCACAAGTTGGTTGAAGCGCGTGGTGCCCCATGTCGTTTTTAAACCAGCCGTTGCGCCCAAGGCAAACAGGTATTTGCTGATGCCTGCGCTGGCATTGAAACTGCTTACCTCGTTTTCGAAAGGAAGCAGCACGATGCTCGAAAGATCATCGGTGAGCACGCGGGAGGCAATCGTATTGGCGTTGGCATGGGTATAGCTGATGCCTGCATTGACGAATAACATGGAAATATTGCGCTGCAGGTTGTAGTTCAACGATAGGTTGTGTGACCGTTGTTCCGGCAAAACCGTGCCGTTTGTTTGCAAGCTACGGTAGTTGGTAAGGATGGCACCTTGGTAAAGGTCGCTTATATCGCCCAAATGGTTGTTGAAGCTGTAGTTGAAAGATAGGTAATCCTCCGGGGTAGTCAGGTATTTTGCGCGGAACATAGGTGTGAACAACAACCATTTGTTAGTTTCGTCAAGCTGGAAACCGGGATCTTCGTAGGTGATGTGCTGCCATGTGAACGGAAGTGAAAGCAGGGTTTCCCAGTTGCCTTCCTGAAGTTCATAGGTAGCAGTAAACTGGGCATGGTGCCGCTGCCAATCCAGGTAGTTGTCTGTACTGCCTGAATAAGCAAGCTGTTCGCCCGAAGGTTGTGTCAGGCGAAGCTGCGAGCGAAGTTGTTGCCACTCATTGAGCATGCTGAGTCGATACCCTTGCATGATCCGCCCGTTGGGAATCCGGTAGCCGACGGCCAGCGTGTTGAACCACGATGGAATGGCAGTATACTGATATATTCCCTCGTAAGGCTGTCCGTCATTGAGGGCATCGGCGTTGATGCCCGGCAGGATGTCCAGTGTTTGCGGACGGTTGAAATGGCCCACGTACCAATTGGTGCTTAGGATGTTTCCATTGCGAAGGGACGGTACGTACTCCAGCTGGTTGGAAAAGTCGCGCACGCGACTGCTGAGCCGCTGATCCATATCACGGGCGTTGCTGGTCAGTGCGGCATTGCCTGTTTCGCCCGAGTAACCGATTTTAAGCGCATTGTTGAGGTAATAGGTACCTTTATTGACCTGTGCGTTGAGCGACACATCGATCAGGAATGGACTCCGGTCAATTTGTTGGATCTCGCTGTACCGAATCGTATCGCCAGTGAGATAGCTATCATTGGCGCTGTAATAATTCAGGTTGTTGTTGTCCAGCAACAGTCCGACGTTGGCTTTCAGTTGCAGCCCATTATCCAGGTTTACGAGGTTGTTGGCGTTCAACGAACCTGAACGGTTCTGATAATACCGGCTAGTAGGCAGCGGGGGGGTGCCTACGGTACCGGACGAGAGCAATTCAGCCGGTTTCGCATATCCCATATCGGCCAACCGACCGGTGCGGTTGAAAGCGGTAAAATCGGGCGCGAGGTCGGTGCCAACGTTGTTGGCTTTGCCAACATTCAGCATTTTATAGGCTTTGTTGAATAAAATCGTGTTCAGTTCGCCGTCATACTGTCCGGGAAGTCCCCCGCCGAGTTTCGCCTGGCCCGTAAGGGCCAACCTAGCCTCATCCTTGATGGTAAGGTTGAGCGCGACGTTTTCACTGAGGGTTTTCCCCTGGAGGACTTTTAGTGGCTGGTGGTTTTGCATAATCTCCACATCCTTAACCATGGCATGGGGAATGGTTTTCGTGCCAATGGCATATTTGTCGTCCAGTAAGTCGTCTCCGTCTACATAAAAGTTGGAGATCGCTTTGCCATTGTATTTGATCTGGCCGTTTTCTTCGACTTCTACACCGGGCATCCGTTTCAGCACGTCGCCGATGGTACGATCTTCGGGTTTGGTGAACGAAGAGACATCATAACTTAACGTGTCGCCCCGCAAACTGACCTTTGGACGGCTCTTGACCACTACTTCGGCAAGGTCGATGGCCTCCGCTTCCATGGGTATTTCATAGCGTTCCCGGTCGGCGATCAGCGGTATGGATACCTTCTTATAACCCAGGTGGTTAATTTCTACGCGGAGCCCGGTGGCATCCGTCGTGTCAGGCCATGTCAGCAAAAACGAGCCTTGGCTGTCGCTAGCGTTTAACGCCAGCACCCGCTGCTGTTGGTTTTTGATCATTACGCTGGCATGGGCCACCGGTTTGCCGTCTGCGGTTTTTAATGTGCCCCGGATCTCGCGGTTCTGTGCTAAAACGGCAACGGACGAAAATGACAGGAATAGGAGTAAGAATACGTTCCTGATGTTACTGGATTTCATCGTGTTCCGCGATCGTTGTCCACCAGTTCCAGTGGGTTGTTCGGTTTTTTGATTTTTCCTTCCCGCATAGCCATTTCGCGCATCGCAGTGAATTCTTCGGGCGACAGTTCCCGCCCGCTTTGGTCTTTCAGGACGATCTTTCGCTGTACATTTGCACCTGCCGGTGCATTGTGGCCACGCAGTGCATTTCCCATCGGGTTCTTATCAAATGCAGCTTTCGCTTTCGCGTATTCTTTGGCCGTAGCGGGTATTGCGTCTTGTGGAAGCGCAAGAACGGTAGCCGTTGGGGGTTCCTTGTCGAAACCGGCATAATGGAACGCTACTTCTTTTTTACCGTCTTCCGCTTCGAGGATGAGTCCCGGTAATCCATGTAGTTTCCACGGACCGTAGGGAAACGGCAGTTCAGTGGTGAACCAAGCGATATAATCGCGGCCACCGAAGCTACCGGTTGCCTGTTGACACTGGTAACCACCGATCTCCTTAACTTCTGTGCCGATTTGCCAGTCGATCTGCGGGTATGTCTGTTCAATGATATACGTGGTCATACCCAACCTGTTTACCGTAGCAAGCCTGTTTTCTTTGGGAAATAGGTAAAGAATTTCATGGGAAATGTTGGGCGCATTGACGAAAAGCCGGGGTTGATTGCGGCCGTTCGGGGCGCCTGCTTTTTTAGCATCGCCCGGTTGCTTTTCCGCCATGTCCTTTTTCATTTTCGCCAAGGTAGTGGCAAGTGAGAAGCTGTTGTACAGGGTGATGTCTTTGCCGATATAGAGCATCATATCCTCCCGGTGGGGATTGTCGCGGAAATTGGTATCGTCAATATGTACGAACTGGTACTTGACGTGGGCCAGGGCGACATCGCTCTCCTGCGCTGTCGAGGAGAACGAATGGCAGAAGATCGAGCTTCCTGCCAGGATCGCAGCCACTGAAATTTTTCTTATAGCCATAATGTTAACTTTTTAATGGAACTTTCGAAGACAAAAGTAGGCGGGCCGGAGAGCTAAACGTCGTTTTTAGTGTTAAGCAATGTTAAGGAAGGGATCGAGTGTTAAATACTGTTAACGTTTGTTAAGCGGTGTTATATTTGGGAATCTGCTAGGTGCAAAACCTGTCAGGTTTTATAGCTTTGTATAATGATAGCTCGACGTATTCGGCTTATTGCAATCATGGTATCCTGTTCATTGGCGGGTATCCTGCTATTGCAAGGGTATTGGCTGTATAATTCCTACCGGCTTTCCACGCAGCAGTTCGAAAAAGAAGTGCTCGACGTGTTGAAGCGGCTTGAACATGGTCACGCGTTAGCAGAGATCGAAAGCATGGGATTTTTTGTCGACAGCACGGGTAAGAACGATACCGCAAGGCTGGCGAGGATGGTGGACTTTCTGTTGACAGGGCCACACTTGCCGCCAATCAAACCAACTCACGAGCTTCCCAAAGACCGACGAATCATTACCGAATCGAAAATGATGGTTGCCATGCTGGCGGATTCTTTGAATATCACCCAGCACGGTAAAGCGGATAGCTTGATGAAAATCAGAAAGCGGGTAGGCGATACGAAGTTTATGGATGTGGGAGCCGGCAAACAGGTGTTTACGGTTAATACCAACTATGATTATACGGAAAGTGAGTTTGCGGAATTCAGCACCCCCCTTGTGCAAGAGATCGATTCGTTGCTGCAAGAGGCAGGAATCGGTTCTACCTATGCTTTTAAGCTGAGCAACTTCAACGGCGGTGGCGATACTTATGTCTCTGACCGCAAGGTTTTTAACGGGCAATTACGGAAAGCCGATAGAAACGCAAAGATCGGCGTGGCGAAACCCTATCGATTAACCCTGGCCATCGCAAATGATATGGGCTATATCCTGAAAAACATGCTTTGGGTGCTTATGGCTTCATTGGCAATCGTTGGAATTACCGCTTGGGCTTACGTAGTCATGTTGCGTACCATTTTTCAGCAGAAAAGGCTATCCGATATCAAAACGGATTTTATCAACAACATGACACATGAATTCAAAACACCCATCGCCACGGTGTCATTGGCTGTGGAGGCGCTTCAGCATTTCGACGTGATGAAAAAGCCGGAACAGACAAGGGAATACCTCGACATTTGCCGAAATGAATTGAACCGTATCTCAGTGATGGTGGAAAAAGTATTGAAGATGGCTGCATTTGAGCGGCTTGATATTAAATTGTCATTACAGAAGACAGACATCGGTAAAATGGTAGCAGATGTGGTGGAAAACATGCGGCCACAATGGGAAAAAAGGGAGGCCAAAGTAAACATTAACACCGAGGGTGGTGTGGAGGCTAACGTAGACCGCACCCACATGGCCAACGTAGTGTATAACTTGATTGATAACAGCTTGAAATATACCGATAAAATACCGGAAATCGAAATTTTCTGTGGAATTACGGATAGCCGTCAGGTACGATTGACGGTCAGGGATAACGGAGTAGGTATCCCATCCACCTACCTGGCACGGATATTTGAGAATTTTTTTCGCGTGCCTACGGGCAATATTCATAATGCCAAGGGTTTTGGTTTGGGCTTGGGGTATGTGGCAACCATCGTCAAAAAGCATCGCGGCAATATAGATGTAAAAAGCACCGTTGGGACGGGAAGCACATTTACCATTGTTTTGCCAACGGATGGGTTTTTACAGGGAACCAATTGATTAATCATGCAGCAGGTGGGGAAGCTTAAAGTATTATTGGCAGAAGATGAGCCCTTTTTGGGAAAGATCGTAAAAGAAAGTCTCGAATCGCGTAATTTTGACGTACTGTGGGTGCAGGATGGGCTTAAGGCCTATTCGGCGTTCCGGACTTTTGATCCGGCAATCTGCATTTTGGATGTCATGATGCCCGTCAAGGATGGGTATGCACTTACAGAAGATATCCGCAAGCTCAATGATCGCGTTCCCATTATTTTTCTTACTGCCAAATCGCTGACCGAAGACGTGGTGAAAGGTTTTGAACTTGGTGGCAATGACTACCTGAAAAAGCCATTTAGCATGGAGGAGTTGATTGCGCGGATGAACGCATTACTGAATCGAACCGCAAAATCGAAGGCCTCCACCAAGGAGCAATTTGTGATCGGCAACTATCTATTCAATAACGCCTTGCAGGAACTTGCTCTTGGGGACGACGTGGTTAAGCTTTCCTTCCGGGAATCGGCTTTGCTCAAAATGCTGATGGAGCACAAAAACCAGGTGCTCGACCGGAAGACGGCGTTGGATTTCCTTTGGGGGGGCGATAGTTTCTTTAATGCCCGGAGCATGGATGTGTTCATTACCAAACTCCGCAAGCATCTAAAAAAGGACGATGCTATTGAAATTGTGAATATCCGGGGGATTGGTTATAAATTGATCGTGGACGAAGGGTTTGAGGAATAAAAAAAGGTACCTAGTGAGGTACCCTTTTTTTAAAAATTTTTCAATTTGGCTTTTTAAGCACTAATCGTAATGATTATTGAGCCAACGAATCCAATGAATCGATTGCACGGGAACCGATGGAATCGATCGAATCCGTAACTGAGTCAACTTGTGATTCGATTTCGTTTGTCAAAGAATCAGCAGTTTCTTCGCTTTGAGAAGCAGTGTTGTTACAAGCTGCAATCGCTACCGAAAGAACTAAGCCTAAAAAACCGAATTTAAATACGTTTTTCATCGTTAATTTCCTTTTTTGGTTAAAACAAATTTGTTTATTTTACTCATTAATACGCGGGCTTTGGAAAGGTAACCCAAAAAAATAAAAAAAGTTAAAATTTTGATTCATGACAGGTTCGCAAATCAATTCATATAAGTTCGATATCCAACGGTACGTTATTTCATCAAGCTTGCAAGAAACCAAGGAATGCCGTATCTTGTGAACCATGGCAGACCTCGAATTCAATCAAAATGAGGACCTAAACAAGCGGGCCGTTTCCGAATTAAGGAAGCAGTTGAAGAAGGTTTATAGCGGAGGTGGGGGAGAAGCTGCGGAAAAGCAACATGCCAAAGGCAAACTGTTAGCCCGTGAGCGAATTGCTTATTTGTTGGATGAAAATAGGCCTTGGTTGGAGATTGGTGCCTTGGCGGCCGAAGGTATGTATGCTGAATACGGTGGATGCCCATCGGCGGGCGTGATTACGGGTATTGGATATGTGGCGGGTAGACAGTGTGTAGTAGTAGCGAATGACGCGACGGTGAAAGCGGGAGCCTGGTTTCCGATGACGGCGAAAAAAAGCCTTCGCGCTCAGGAAATCGCCATGGAAAACCGATTGCCGATTATTTATTTAGTGGATTCAGCAGGCGTGTTTCTGCCTATGCAGGATGAAATTTTCCCAGACAAAGAGCATTTCGGACGTGTCTTTCGCAACAATGCACGGATGAGCAGTGAAGGTATTGTGCAGATAGCCGCCATTATGGGAGCATGCGTAGCAGGGGGAGCTTATCTGCCCATCATGAGTGATGAAGCCATGATTGTGGAAGGTACCGGATCGGTCTTTCTGGCAGGTTCATACCTGGTTAAATCGGCCATCGGCGAAACCGTAGATAACGAGACACTCGGAGGAGCTGGCACCCATTGCGAAATTTCGGGTGTTACTGACTATAAGCAGCCGGATGATAAAACATGTCTGGACTCCATCCGGAATATTATGGGGATGTTGGGAAAACCTAAAGACGCGGGTTTTGACCGTATAAAGCCGGCAGCACCCAAGTTGGACGAGCGGCAAATCTATGGGATTTTGCCATCGTCAAGAGAGAAACCGTATGACATGAAGGAAATTATCCACCGGTTGCTGGATGATTCGGAATTTGAGGAATATAAAGCCCTGTACGGACAGAGTATTGTCTGTGGCTTAGGGCGGGTGGATGGTTGGGCGGTAGGAATTGTAGCCAACCAACGTAACCTAGTGAAGAATGGGAAAGGGGAGATGCAACTTGGCGGAGTAATCTATTCGGACGCAGCGGATAAAGCGGCAAGGTTTATCATGAACTGCAACCAAAAGAAAATCCCGCTGGTGTTTCTGCACGACGTGACAGGCTTTATGGTAGGCAGCCGTGCCGAACAGGGGGGCATCATTAAAGACGGGGCAAAGATGGTGAATGCGGTGGCTAACTCTATAGTACCCAAAATCACCGTGATAATAGGTAATTCTTATGGAGCGGGTAACTACGCGATGTGTGGTAAGGCGTATGACCCCAGACTGATCTTCGCATGGCCTTCTGCCAAGATTGCCGTAATGGGGGGTGCGCAGGCTGCGAAAACACTGATGCAAATCCAAACGGCGTCGCTGCGGGCAAAAGGCCAAGAAGTTAGCGGTAAAGAGGAGGAACTGCTTAAAGAGATCGCAACACGTTACAACGAGCAGACTACTCCCTACTATGCAGCAGCTAGGCTTTGGGTGGATGGCATCATTGACCCACTGGAAACACGGAAAGTGATTTCCATGGGTATAGAAGCCGCTAATCAATCGCCCATTGAAAAACCGTTCAATGTAGGAATAATACAGACGTAGTTTGGTTAGGTAGTTCAAAGACCGGAATATATGTGGCCACGCAGCACGTAAATACCTCAGCGATCTTTGCGAAAAATAAAAAACAGAAATCGAAAAGAACATGTTTTCAAAAATCAAAAAAGCGTATCAATTGTTCAAAACAATTGATTTCGAACAGCTGGACAAATTGTCGCGAAAAGTAGACCTGCCCAAGGTGATGGAATCGTTTTCGAAACTGGATGAAAAACAGCTCAATGGACTGATGAAGATGCTGGATGGAGGTAAACCCAAAAGAGAACTTCCACCGATCAATGGAGATTTTTATGAGCTGCATCTCCGGCTGAGCGAAGAAGACCGGGCGCTTCAATTGAAGGTGCGAGATTTCATGGAGCGTGAAATAAGACCCTTGGTTAACCATTATTGGCTCCGGGATGAGTTCCCGTTTGAAATCATCCCGATGCTTGCAAAGCTGGATATCTGTGGACTGACCTATAATGGATACGGTTGTGCAGGTAGGTCATCCCTCATGGAAGGAATTATTGCGATGGAAATTGCACGGATCGACGCGTCAGTAGCTACATTCTTTGGCGTACAAAGCGGATTGGCTATGGGCTCAATTTACCTCTGTGGGTCGGATGCGCAGAAACAGGAGTGGTTGCCCGCAATGCAACAGATGAAGCTGATCGGCGCTTTTGGCCTTACCGAGCCTGAAGTTGGCTCGGGAGCAGCCGGAGGATTGACCGTAACGGCGAAAAGGACGGAAACCGGCTGGGTATTGAATGGACAAAAAAAATGGATCGGTAACGCACCTTTTGCTGACGTAACGGTAATCTGGGCCAAGGATTTGACGGATGGAGAGGTAAAGGGATTTCTGGTGCGGAAAGGTACACCAGGTTTTGAAGTGGAAAAGATCAAAGGTAAAATGGCTCTGCGCATTGTCCAGAACGGGCTCATTACGTTGACGGACTGCGTTGTGGGAGAAAGTGACCGCTTGCAAAACGCCAATTCATTCAAAGATACGGCCAAGGTCTTGCAATTAACCCGGGCAGGAGTGGCATGGATGGCTGTGGGTTGTGCGCGGGGCGCATATGAGAATGCACTGGACTATACACGAAAACGTAAGCAATTCGGCAAACCGATTTCGTCTTTTCAGCTGATTCAAAACCATCTCGTTGAAATGCTCTCTAACCTTACGGCCATGCAGACGCTGGTATATCGGCTTTCAGAGCTGCAGGATGCGGGCATGCTGCGTGACGAACATGCTTCATTGGCCAAGGTGTTTTGTACCCTCCGTACGCGCGATATCGTAAGCCGGGCGCGGGAAGTAATGGGAGGCAACGGCATCCTCCTTGAATACGATGTAGCTCGTTTCCTGGCCGATGCCGAAGCCATTTATTCTTACGAAGGGACTAAAGAGATCAATTCGCTGATTGTCGGCCGGTCAATTACCGGATTCAGCGCGTTTGTATAACTTATTTTTTCCCTTTTCCCTGTGCTTGTTGCTGGCGCATGTATTCTTCCATGCGTTGTTGGAATTTTGATTTTTTCTTCTCTGATCCGGGCTTTTTCTTGTTTGCCTCGATGATAGCCAAGATCTTGTCGTCGTTGATCATATTGCGGATAACCACCTGCTGGCCGAATGTAATGACAGTGGAGAGGAAATAATAATAGTTTAGCCCCGCTGGAAAGCTGTTCAGCACGAAAAGAAATATAAGCGGCATAAAATAACCGATATACTTCATCTGCGCGTTTGCAGCCCCTGAAATACTGTTGTTATACCAGGTGGACAACAGGGTTGCTACCGTCATGAGAATACACATTAAACTGATGTGATCCATGCCAATAAGCGGCAGGGGAGAGAACGTAATGGGCGAGTCGTATGTCGAAAGGTCTTTTACCCAAAGGAAACTTTCTCCGCGTAATTCAAAAAGATTCGGGAAAAAGAAAAAGAAAGCAATGGTAAAAGGCATTTGAAGAAGAAGGGGAATACATCCACCCAACGGGTTCACACCCGCTTGTTTGTATAGTTTAAGATATTCCTGCTGTAGCAACGTCGGATTGTCCTGTCCCACTTTTTCTTTGATCTGATCCATCTCCGGTTTGAGTACCCGCATTTTGGCCATGGATACATAGGAGCGATAGGTAAGCGGAGACAATACCAATTTCAGCATAACGGTCAGGATCAGGATAACCAATCCATAGCTCCAATTGAAGCTGTCTAAAAAGTTGAATACCGGAATAGTGATGAAGCGGTTGATCCATTTCATGGGACCCCAGCCCATGTCGATCTGTTTCTCTAAACCGTATCCGTGTGCTTTGAGCACCTTGTATTGATTGGGGCCAAAGAAAAAATGCATAGGGTAGGTGTTGATATCCTGCCGATTGAAATCAAGGTGCAGATTTGCCGAAAACAGCTTGACAATGCGATCGTCGGTGCTGGTATATACGTCAATCTTGCCTCCGTTGAAACCCTGGTCTGATATCAATACATTGGAGAAGAAATGCTGTTTGAAAGATATCCATTCTATTTTGTCCTTCACTTCTTCCTCGTCATCCTTCGCAGTGTTCAAATGGTCTACCTCTCCATCGGTGAGTGCATAATACAGGGTCGAACGTTGGCGTTCGCTTTTCATATCCTTTTCTTTTTGGAAAAGAGAGGCCTCCCAATTGAGCACCAGTTGGTTTTCTGTGGGGGCCACCACATCCTGCATACCTTTGGTAACGATGGTGAAGCCAAGGTTGTGATCTCCTCCTTTTATAGAGTAAATGTAATCAATGTACTTATCAGGCGCATAAGTTAACCGGAATGTAACGGAAGCCGAATCTTGACCTGCCACCTGCACATCATAGCCTTCCGTAGAAAAAAACAGATCGTTGGTGATGATGTTTTTTCCTGCGGCCGAGAAAAACAACCCAAATTTGTTGTGATCACCTTCGAAAAGCATCAGCGGCTGGCCATCGTACGTTTTCTGATCCTTGAGTTCAACGGACTTCACGCGTCCGCCTTTCGTGCTGATGCTGGCGCGGATATGCTCGTTTTCAAGGGTAAGTATCTTTTCTTCGCCAACGGTAGCCCGGCCGAACGGACTGCTTAATAGTGCGGAGTCAAGCACCGGGGTAACTTCCGTGACGGTGTCGGTTTTTAGGGTTTCAACGCCTGCCCTTGCCTTGGCAAGCGAATCCTGCAATTGACGCTCGCGTTTAATTTCTTCGTCTGAGGGCTTCATTAAATAAAAGGAGCCCGCAATGATGACGAATATTAAAACGAGGCCGGTGATTGAGTTTCTATCCATTTCTTAATTTGCGCTATTTCTGCTTTGCTGCTTTGCTATAGGCCAAAGAAGCGGCTACAAAGCTAACAAAAAGTGGGTGAGGATTTGCAACTGTTGACTTTAATTCGGGGTGGAATTGTCCAGCGATGAAAAAAGGGTGATTTTTGAGCTCAACGATTTCCACCAGATTATTGTCTGGATTAATGCCCGAGGCAATCATGCCGGCGGCCTCATATTGTGCCATGTAATCGTTATTGAACTCATATCGATGACGGTGGCGTTCTGATATTTTTTGTTTTCCGTAGATGGAGGCCGCTTTTGTGCCTTTTTTGATTTCACAGTCATATGCACCCAACCGCATGGTTCCGCCCATGTTTTTTACTTTTTTCTGTTCCTCCATAAGATGGATGACTGGATGCTTCGTTTTTGTGTCCATCTCGTAACTGTTTGCATCTTTCAATTTCAATACATTCCGTCCGAACTCGATAACAGCACACTGCATGCCCAGGCAAATACCAAAAAACGGAATGTTATTTTCCCGTACGTGCCGGATGGCAGCCAATTTGCCTTCCAATCCACGTTCGCCGAAACCGGGTGCAACCAATACACCGCAAACCCGGCCCAATTTTTCAGCAACGTTATGTTCGTTTATGCTTTCAGCAGCAATGTATTTTACTTTCACCTTGCATTCGTTCATCGCGCCAGCGTGGATAAATGCCTCATTGATCGATTTGTAAGCATCGGGTAACTCCACATATTTCCCAACCAATGCAATCGTTACTTCGGCAGTAGGATTTTTTAGCTTGCCGAGGAAAATCTTCCAGCTTTCTAGGTCAGGATCGCTTTTAGTTGATAGCTTGAGTTTGGTCAACACCGTCTTATCCAACTGCTCTTTCAGCATAAGTAAAGGTACGTCGTATATAGATGGGGCATCGATGGACTCAATGACAGCGTTGATGTGAACGTTGCAAAACAATGCGAGCTTTTTTCGGATATCAGAATTGAGGTGATGTTCGGTCCGGCAAACCAATACATCGGGTTGTATTCCGTATTCCAGTAACGTTTTTACAGAATGTTGGGTTGGCTTGGTTTTCAATTCGCCCGCTGCTGCGAGAAACGGCACAAGGGTCAAATGGATCACCAGTGAACTGTTGCTCCCTAACTCCCAGCGTAGCTGGCGTACCGCTTCGATAAAAGGAAGCGATTCAATATCGCCAACCGTGCCCCCAAGTTCGGTGATAATGATGTCGTAATGACCATCTTTACCCAGTAAGCACATTCTTCGTTTTATTTCATCGGTAATGTGCGGTACCACCTGCACCGTTTTGCCGAGATAAGCACCCTCGCGCTCTTTATCGATTACATGTTGGTAAATCCGTCCGGTAGTTACATTATTAGCCTGCGACGTGGGGGTATTCAGAAAACGCTCGTAATGTCCGAGGTCTAAATCGGTTTCTGCTCCGTCTTCCGTGACATAGCATTCGCCGTGCTCATAAGGATTCAGTGTGCCGGGGTCGATGTTGATGTAAGGATCAAATTTCTGAATGGTAACCTTATAGCCCCGCGCCTGAAGAAGCTTGGCCAAGGATGCCGAAATAATACCTTTTCCTAACGACGAGGTAACGCCGCCCGTAACAAAAATGTATTTAGTCATGACAAATTTTGGGTGTATTTTATACGCTGTCTAAGCTAAAAAAGCTGTAACCATCACGTTTGTGTACGGGATGCGAAGGTACGGATTTTTTTCCGACAAATGCGGACAACTTTTTATTCCGTTTCTCAGAACCATATATTTTCAGTTAATTGTTTAGATTCGTTATAAATAATTACAGAATGCGGTATATTTGTTGCATGAAAACAATATATCTTTATCGGGTTGCGATCTGTGTGCTCGCGCTCGTACTCTCTACTCAGCTTTATGCACAGAAAATTAAAACGATCAATAATTTGGATGCTTCATCCAAAACAGCTTATTTCAATTTAACCACTGGAAAAGAGGTTGCCGATGCTTCAGCAGATTGGGATATTGCCTTCAATCGTACCACGGTATTGATTAACGGTGGCAGCAGTGGTACAGGCAAAGTTACAGCGGCGCTATTGAAAGATACTTCTTTCGAAAAAGTAACCAAACGGCCAGATGTAGATTTCAGAACAGATTCTGAGGCTGAAAAGGCAATCCCAACAGGTAGCGGTAATGGTTGGTATGAGTACAATATGGCCGATCATAGTATAAATCCGATCCCTGGCCGCATTTTGATTATTAAAACCTCCGAAGGTAAGTACGTTAAGTTAGAAATATTGGGGTACTATAACAAATCTAACTACGATTCGGCCAATTATTCGTTTAAATACAGTTTTTTGTAGCTTTAAGACTGGTCGTATATATTGCAATGAACATAGGCCAATCATGTTGCTTTCGATTCTTCTAGTAGCGCAATGGAGCCGAAATCATCAACCGCTTTTTCTCCATATAGCTTCAAATAGGGATAACTAATGAAAGTGATTTAAAGAGAGGGGCAGTACTTGAGGATATTAAAAAATGGAATGCCTTCGCTAAACTAAACGAAGGCATTCCATTTTTTTAAGTCGGGGTGGCAGGATTCGAACCTACGACCTCCTGCTCCCAAAGCAGGCGCGATACCGGGCTACGCTACACCCCGAACTTTATTTTTTGCCGGTTTAAAGGAGGCCTCGGACTTTCGACCTTCCCGACTCATAGTCGGGACGCGATACCGGGCTACGCTACACCCCCTGTTCCCGTAAGGGTTTGCAAAGGTAAAAATTAAATCTAAATTCCAAAAAACCTTTCAAATTCTTTTTTTAAAAACAACTTCCGTATTCAAAAAATAATCACTAATATTGCAGCTCGATTTTTACGGGATAATAATCGTCATTAATTACTCAAAATCATGGATTTAGTAAAATTTGTAGAAGAGCAAGCGGTAACGAAAAATGAGGTTCCCGCATTTAAGGCTGGGGATACCGTTAGCGTTCACTATAAAATTCGCGAAGGGAATAAAGAGCGTATTCAGATTTATCAAGGTGTTGTCATTCAGCGTAATAGTGTGGGAGTCAACCAAACCTTCACGGTGCGTAAAATTTCCAACGGTGTAGGCGTGGAGCGTATTTTCCCAATTAACTCACCTAATATCGAGAAGATTGAAATAAACAGCTACGGAAAAGTACGTCGTTCAAAATTATATTACTTACGTGGACTTACCGGCAAAGCGGCACGTATTAAATCGAAAAGATTTTAATAATCCTCTTTAGCTTACGATAAAAAGCCGCCTTCAATAGGCGGCTTTTTTTATGCCTAATTTCTTCTTTTCTTTCGTTTCTATCTTGTGCTTGTCGCAGCGATTTAGTGTTGACTTAAACTCCCAACCGTTAGAGGAAGCAGCAGCTGACAGGGGATTACTCCTCCGCCATCCAAGCGTATCCCCGAGAGCATTCAACCGGCGGAAGTATTCATCAGGATCTATATTTTTCTATTTTCGTCTATCAGTAAAACTGTAGGGAAGTAGGGGTTCACTTCCCATTCCGTGGATAACAAGCAGGTGATGGATTGTTACGAAAAGACAATTAGCGTCATCTTTTTTGAATAGCTAAAATTGCCCGTACTTAACAAGTTGCTGACCAGAAGATAATTTTCTGCAAGTATAGATTTATCAGTTGATTCACAATAGGTTGTATGATTTGTATAAAGTTGCTATGCTAACTTTAATTAAATTTTATATTTTATTATTAACCAAATAATTATTGAATTTATATATACTGTTAATTTACACTAAACAAATAAGATTTTATCGGTCTATAAGACGGGTTCGAAGTGTAAAAAAATGTTAAAAAAAGTAAGGTATTCAAATAAATTGCTTTATTTGCACAATTACTAATTATGTATGAGAAGTGCTGGCGGTAGGAATCGAGCCGTCAACCAATTCAAATTAGTCACGGGATCAACTTTTGAGTACGCGAACTACCTATAGTAAGAAATGATTTTTAAAAAGAATGTACTTGCACTGGTTGTGCTGGTTGTGATTGTATTGGGTGCCAGTTTCATTTTTCTTTCGTCTTTTGATACTAAATCCGAAGACCTATCGCCCACGGCACCCCACATTGCTGAGCACGAAGTAAGTGCTAGCTTACTGTACGGTTTACCCATAACAGGATATACCATTGAAACTAGCGCCGTAAAGCGCAACGAGTTCTTGTCAGACATTCTCCAACGGTATCATGTGGACCTTCCAACCATTTCAATCCTAGCAGATAAGTCCAAGTCAATATATGACGTACGTAAGATTGGGGCAGGACACGATTATACAGTTTTTACAGATGCTACAGGTAAAGCCGCATATTTTGTATATCAACCCAATCCAATCGACTATGTGGTATATGATTTAAGGGATAGTATTTCTGTCCGGAAAGCTCAGAAGGCTGTGGACACTAAAATTGAAACAGTGTCAGGTGCCATTCAAAGTTCCTTATATGAGACACTGGAAGCAAATGGTGCTAGTCCTGATTTGGCGGTTCAATTAGCAGAGATATACGGATGGGCCGTTAACTTTTATCGAATCAATCGGGGTGATTGGTTTAAGCTGGTATACGAACGGAAGTACGTTGAAGGTAATCCAATAGGTCCGGGCAGAATTCAATCAGCGGTATTTGGCCACGGCGGAAAAGAATACCGTGCATTTTATTTTGAGCCGAATGATGGGCAACCGGGCGCATATTACGATGAAAACGGGAAGAGCCTCCGACGGACATTCCTGAAGGCACCCTTGAAGTATAGCCGTATATCGTCCCGCTTTACCATGCGGAGGTTTCATCCGGTCCAACGTCGATGGAAGGCTCATCTTGGAACAGATTTCGCTGCACCTCATGGTACGCCGATTGTGGCAACCGCGGCGGGTGTGGTAATTGAGTCTCAATACGGAGGAGGTAATGGGAATTATGTTAAAATTCAACATGATAATGTGTATACTACCCAATACCTGCATATGAGCAAACGGGCGGTGAGAAAAGGACAGCGGGTGTCTCAGGGGCAGGTAATTGGATATGTTGGCAGTACAGGATTGGCAACGGGACCCCATGTATGCTACCGTTTTTGGAAAAACGGTAGGCAGGTAGATGCATTAGCTCAAGTGTTCCCACCGTCTGAGCCGATTAAAAAAGAATATCAAGTGGCTTTTGAACGGGTTTTAAATGAAGGTCAGCAGAAGCTAGCTGCGATCGATGATAAAAAGCAAAGCAGCCTGGAAATCTATGGTGCCTTAGCATTTCGCATCGAGAACCTTTTTGAGTCAGAACCAGATGAGAATCGTATCTTGGAAGGTTTTTCAGCGCAGATACTTTAAAACTAAAACACATTAATAAAACCCCGGTGATTCACATCAGCGGGGTTTCTACTAACTAAACTAAACAACTATATAAAACAAACCATATATAGACCTTTGATTCGAGGACACATTTCTTTCCTGACGCTTCAAAGATATAAATTATTTAGAAAGATTATAAATAAAATTCAATCAATGAATTAATTTGTTGATTATCAATGTGTTTTTTTCTATACGTTTATAGTATAATCTGCTACTACCTGACGCCAGTCTTCACGTTCTGGAATCCCTGGCTTACGTTTGCCAAAGAATTGTGCGATGATATTACCGTCAGCATCGAATGCTTCAAGACTGGTTACAATACCATCTTTCGTTGGTTTTTTAACCAACCAAACACTTTCAATAGCGTCTTCGCGGAGGTGCATGTTGAATTCAGGATCTAGGATATTGAACCAGGGGCCTGTTTGTAGTAATTTCTTCGCTTTTCCGGTATGAATCTGAATGCAACCGCGGCTACCAATAAATACCATGATTTCCAGATCACGTTCCGATACTCCTTCGAGTATTCGCTTTAGTGAAGGAACGGAAATCTGTACGGCATACTCTTTTGGGGCCAATCGCATAGCTTGAAGTCGAGAGACTCCAAATTCGCGTAACATGCCGAAGAAATGATGGGTATCTTTTAGATCCATCCATGCCTGCTGGAAACCGGCGACATTAATCTCGCTGTCCGGACTTTCGGAAATGGATTTGTCTATCTCTTCGGTTTGCAGCGGCACATCTTGTTCGGGGGCCCTGTAGGTTGCAATCAGTGTCTCATAAGCCTGAACATCACTTTGTTCGGTAAGATAAATTTTGTGCACAGCTTTGCCATCTTTGTCAAAGAACTGGAAACTGCGACGGTCACCTTCTTGTACCGAAAAGCCAAAGTGCCAAGCGTTCATAAACAATCGGAGATCGATATCGGGATTGGCCACCAAACCGACGTGACCATTGAAAGAGGCCTTGGTATAAGTGCCTTGCCGTTCATGAACGGCATAGTCATTACGCGTAAGGGCCATAACATGCCCCAATGTGCTGATCTCGTTAAGTATTTCTTTAAACTCAGGTCTTAACCTTATGTTGGAATCGCCTATGGCTACTAAATCTGCCTCAGAAACACCTAATTGTTTAGCAGCATCGCGGATACGTACTTTTGGATTTTCGTTTTTGAATTGTTGGTATTGCTCCTTGAGCGATATCGTTGTATTTTCCATGTTAATGTTATTTACTTATTGTCTGTTCAGATAAAGTCATTGACGGAATTACCAGTGGGCACTTAAATTCATCGTCGTGAAACAGCCGTACCTGAATGTTAAATGCTTCGTGGATATTTTCGCAGGTAATAACCTCCTGTGGTTTTCCAAAGGCGACGCGCTTTCCCTTTTTCAAGATCATTATCTTATCTGCGTAACGCGATGCAAAATTAATGTCATGCAGGATGCTGATTACGCAATAGCCACGGTTGGCAAGGCCTCGGGCTAAGGAAAGAATCTGCTGTTGATAGAGCAAGTCCAGCCCATTGGTAGGTTCGTCCAGGAAAAGCAAGCCCTTGGGCTGGTCATAGATCTGGGCGATGACACGGGCTAGCTGAACCCGTTGCTGCTCGCCCCCCGAAAGGGTGTTATAGTCACGGTTGGCAAACTCGGTTATGCCAGTCTCTTCCATTGCGGTTTTGACGATCCGGAGGTCATCTTCCGTGGGTTTGTGGACGAAATGCGGATATCGACCCATCATGACCAGTTCATGCACTTTGAAAGAAATGGAAAGCGTATTGATCTGTGCCAAAACCGCCCGAAATTTGGCGAGTGCATCTAATTTGTATGTTTCAATGGACCGTTTACGGATATAGATGTCTCCTTTAGTGGGGGAAATCTCCTTACACAAGAGTTTGAGCAGGGTACTTTTTCCGGCCCCGTTGGCACCGATGACAGCCAACATTTCGCCCGGCTGCACATCGAAACTTATATTCTCAACTAGTTTTGCAGCACCAACAGCATAATGTATGTTTCTGACTTCGATCATTTATATTCAAATAACGAATATGCAGGAGATAAAGTTAGTTATTTTTAACGATACTAAATCAATAAATACCTCCACGTTTTCTTCGTTCGATTAAGATGATGTAAATAAATACCGGGGCCCCTATAATGGCGGTCAGTATGCCAATCGGTAATTCGGCTGGAGCGAATAGGGTGCGCGCAACCAGGTCGGCCAAGACCAGTACAGAAGCTCCCAACAAAGCGGATCCAGGTACGACCAGCCGGTGGTCTGCCGAAAATGCCATCCGTAGGATATGTGGAATTACCAGGCCAACAAAGCCAATCATACCGGATATGGCTACTGATGCACCGACCCCCAATGTTGCCATCACGATGATCAGTCTTTTTAATACCGTTACGTTGATGCCCATATGTCCAGCCTGTGATTCGCCCAATGCAAGTGCATTCAGCGACTTGCTAAAAAAAGGTAACACAACCAGCGAAACCGTTGCAAACGGCAGGACACCGGTGAGAGTCTGCCAGCTGGCTCCCCCTAGACTTCCCAATGTCCAAAAGGTAATGTTACGCAACTGGTCATCCGTAGCCATATAAGTCAGCAACCCGGTGAACGACCCCGCCAACGCGTTAATAGCAATGCCTGCCAGCAGCAATGTGGTGATGTCTGCCTTTCCGTTGCCAACTGCTAAGCGGTATACGGCAAATGTAGTAATGCAGGCACCAATAAAAGCGGCAATAGCTAGTGCGTGATAACCCAATGCAGCGGTCATGAAACTGAAGTACCGATGTTCCAAAACGATCATCATTACGGCGAATAGGGAAGCTCCGGAGGAAATTCCAATCAGCCCGGGCTCTGCCAGTGGGTTACGGAACAAGCCTTGCAAGGCGGAGCCCGCGATGGCTAACACACCACCTACAACTGCTCCCAAAAGGACACGTGGCAGACGGATGTTGAGTAATACGGCTTCCTGCTGACGGGTAAAATTGCCGGATGTACTTAATCCGCTATGGTGTGCAATAATGGACCACAGTTCCGAAGCACTTATTTTAACAGCACCTATGCATACGGATAACACGCATGCCCCGAACAGTAATAGTAGGAGTAAAACAAGTATAAGACCGTAGTTTTTCAATGTATTTTCTCTGCTAACTCGATAACTGCCTTGCCCAAACGCGGGCCGAAACCGGTAAGGAATTGACCATCCATTTCAACCACTTTCCTGTTTTTTCCGGCATTCGTCTCACTAATGCCTTGTACCTGCAGCAGTCCATCAATGCCACCCAAGCTGGACAATCCGCTGTCAAACAGTAAGATCACGTCCGGATTTGCGGCAATAACTGCTTCGGACGTTAATGGTTTGAAATCCTCAAATCCCTGTACAGCATTGATCCCGCCCGCTAATTGAATTATTTCATCCAGCTGTGTCCGTTGACCGGCTACCATCATAGTGCCCGTTCCACGGGCGTAAATAAACAGGACTTTGGGCTTGCCTTGTGCGTTAGCAGTCAGGGAATCCACATGTGCAAGATCGGCTTCCAATTCCCGAAGAAGCGAATCGCCTTTTGCCGCTTGCCCAAGGCTATCGGCTACTGTCCGGATTAGCCGTTTGGCGCCTTCCTTAGAATATTCATGCTCAAAGAGTAAAAATTTGGTGCCAGTAGCCTGGATTTGTTCGGCTACCTGGGGTTTTACAACATCAGAAATGCCAACAACCAGGTCCGGATCCAATGCCAACACACCTTCGGCAGAAATATCCCGGTTGTGTCCGATTTTGGGTTTTTGTTGAAGGCGGGCAGGGTAAGTGCTCGCTACATCTACCCCGACAATGTTATCTTCAAACCCCAAGCCAACGAGGATTTCGGATAGTGTTCCATTCGTGGAGACAATTTTTGTAGAATCCGACAGACCGGATTCCGTTGTATGGGAGATGTTGCAGGCCATAAAGGCAACCGCAAAAAATATGACTCCCGCAATAAGGACGTTAGTATTCATGTAAGTGTCGATATGCATCAAATGCAGCTACCGTATCCGGGCTGCATTTGAATGGAATAAATATATATACGGATCGGTGAAAACTATCCACGTTTTACCAGTTGATATTCCAATTCGGGATATCCGCGCTTGCCGGCATCTTCCGCTGTAAAACTATTGAATTTCAACTTATAAATATTTCCGGCTACATCTTTAATTACATAGTAGCGGTCTTTTTTTGTGCCGGCTTCAACACCTGGTGTCGGTGAAGGAACGGTACGCCAATTTGCACCAATTACATTCTGGTTGCCCGAAAAGGATATGGAAGAGATGTTGGCTTCGCTGAAACTTGCATAAGCGATGTCTGTTTCCTTTACCATGGCACCTTGTACACCATTTAACGTGTTAAGTTTGATAAAATCTGAATTATTATATGGCACGGGGTCCGTGCCCAACATGGTGAAATATATGGTATATCCCCAGGAGAAATCCCATTCCGTTTTTGGCGGTTCTACATTGACAATGCCCCCGGTAAACGAGAAGTGTTTAAAGTTGTATTCACTGTCTTTCTGTATTTCAATGGTTTGGACGTTGGTTGCATCCAATTTCGCATACTGCACTGAATATCCATTCGTGGATTGGCTGATTTTTACTTTCCAGACATTTGCAGGGTCAACCGTAGCACCACCTACGGTGTTTACGATGTACACCGGATTCTCTCCAGTCGAGATCGCATCAATTGCCGTATTGTTGAGGTTTCCGGTGGTGTCGTCAATCAAATCAAATGATCCGATAAATTCATACGTTTCGTAATTTAATCCCAGCGCGAGTTCATTGACATCTACTTTGGCAGGTGTCACCGCATTAATGTCGGTTTCCTGTGTATTTAGGGCAGTAATTGCACCTTTCGAACTATTCAGAATTACCCGAAAATCGTTTCCGCAATAAAAGCCAAGATCCCACGATTCCCGCTTAGCAGAATCTTGCTTAGCTGCGCTGAGATCCACAAAAACGATGTTTTGGGCTGCGCTTCCGCCTACGCCACCGTTGAGCGTAAGTTCGGTGCCTTCAGATGGTGGAATGTCAGGAATTGTCTCCTCGTCGTCCGAGCATGACGTAAAAAAGACTGCTGCACCGATTGCAAAGGCCAGGTATTTGAAAAGATGTGTTTTTGTTTTCATGTTTTTGTTATTTATTTGAGATACAAAATTGCTGACATAACTTATTTGGACCATTGTACGTTGATGCCCAGGAAGAAAGAACGTCCGTAACTGATAGCTGTTGCACCGGGAGCTCCGCCATGTGCATCACCGGTTCCGGGGGACGTATTTCGTATGCGTGTCACGTCGAAGAGGTTTCGTACTCCACCCACCAACGTCAAGTGTTTAATTAATACCTTGTTGACGCTTAAGTCCATCGTATGGTAGGCCTCCGTTGCGGCCTTGAATAATTGATTGTTTCCGTCAATGATATAGTCGTATAGCTTTCCGTTTAGTTTATAAAACGCGTTAATGCCTAAACCCCATTTTGGAATCTGATAGAAGATATTTGCATTTACCTCTGGTTGCCATACAAGGGATGGTACGTCACTCAACGTATTGGATAGATCATCTTCCCGCGATATGTAAGAGAAACCGAAAGTAGCATCCAGGTCTTTCCAAACCAACTTATTTTCCCATGTGATGCCGGCAGTTTTAAAATGATCAATATTGGCGTAGGTATTGATCGAAGGGTCATCCGGTTTCCCCGAAATGGTAATTAGGTTTTCAAAACGGTTAAAAAAACCGCCTAGTGTACTGTTGACCAAGATGCTATGGCCAGTAAGTGGTTCCCATGATAGATAGGCGTTAAAGCTGTGTGAGTATTCAGCCTTTAGGTCTGTATTGCCTTCGATGGAATGATTCGAATCAAAGAATGTGAAATATAATTCGCGTAGTGCAGGTGCCCGGAAACCGCGTGCATAAGCCGCACGTATAGCCCAGTTATTACTGAAGTTGATCTTTGCATTCAATGAAGGAATTACCGGAGGGGCGTTATATACTGAATTTTTAGTGAACCGCAACCCCGGCCGTAAATGCAGCCATAACAACGGATTCCATTCTGACGAAACGAAGAATGCATAATCGGAAATACGCGGCTCGCCTGAGATGCGTTGTCCATTACCCTGTTGACTGTTAATTTCGATACCGGGTTGAAATTGCAATTTATCCGAAAACTGATACTGAACGGTGCCTCTGAAAAATACGGAATTGAATTTGACAAGATCCTGTTGCCCCGCTCCATCGGCTAATTCGGATGTTCCGTTGCGGAAATCGCGGAGGATAGATCGGGTTCGACGCCTATAGTCTTGGTAGGATGCTGATGCAGATAGATTCAGTTGATCTGAAAACTGCCAATCCGATTGCAGGCTGTGGTTATATCGTTTGGTGATATAATTTTGATCAAGCGCCTTATAGTTTGAAGTATTCAACGGGCCTCGTTTAGCAATGTCTTCGTCAAGATAGCTAAGCCGGTAATTTGTGCCGGCTTTGGTGTTTCGATATCCCAGCGCACCAGACAACAGCAGCTGATCTTTTGGTGCCCATTCTTTGGCACGGCCTTCTCCGGTTCCTTGGAAACCACCGAAATTATTCTGCGTGCCGCTCGCTGTTGCGCGCCAATGCTGGTTTTGCCAGGTGATCGCAGCATTTCCGTTATGCGTTCCCCTCTTTTGCATGAAACTGTACTCATCTCCTGCTGTTTCTTCCTGTATTCTCGCAGATACTTGTAGATTCTGCTGACCACCCGATTTGGTGATAATATTGATAACACCCGCCAGTGCGTCACTGCCATAAGTCACAGACATTGGGCCTTCCACAATCTCGATGCGTTCAATGGTGTTAACATCAATTTGGCTGAGGCTTTGGCGGATACTGCCGCGGTCGAGCATCGGAATACCATCTACCAGAACTTTGATATTCTGGCCGCTCATATTCATCAATTTGATATCTGTTTCCGCGAGCGCCATATCGTTTGTAAACCGGATACCCAGTTGTGTGTTCAGGATATTTTCTACCGTGGTGGAAGCTCGTAACTGGATCTGCTGTTGAGAAATGGTTCGTACGCGGTAAACTGAGTTTTTGACCGACCTAGGACCAAATTGGCCCGTTACGACGACTTCATCAAGCATTCCGTAGTTTAACGAATCTGTACTCTTAGGATGGACATCTTCTTGCGCTTTCAGCGTAAAGGTCATGAATAACATGCCTGTGAGTATGGCGGACAAGCGAACCATTTATTTAGCCTTATTATAAATAGATGACAAAACTATGTGTTATTAAGACCAATTACAAATAATATCTCGTTTTTTTGTCTATCTCTTTTGTTACCTTTGACCACTTACATACATAATCCGGATAATGCATAACGTTTATCAATTGGAGATTTGTGCTAATTCCGTTACGTCGGCCTTAGCTGCGCAGGACGGAGGAGCTCATCGTGTCGAATTCTGTCAAAACCTAGAAATGGGAGGGACGACACCGTCACCCGGGCAGATCCGGCTCGCACGCCAGCAACTGACCATCGGTATGCACGTGCTGATCCGGCCAAGAGCGGGCGATTTTTTGTATTCCGATACCGAGTTTGAAGAGATGAAAGCGGATGTCCTGTTTTGTAAGGAGGTAGGATGTGATGGTGTGGTAATAGGCTTATTGCATGCGGATGGCCGTATAGATAAAGAGAGGACCACCGAATTAGCTGCAATGGCTCATCCTATGTATGTAACGTTTCACCGAGCCTTCGATGTTTGCAGAGAACCATTTGAAGCGTTGGAATCCATTATTGCGTGCGGCTGTAGACGGCTGCTTACCTCAGGCATGAGAAATACAGCGCAGGAAGGGGCTCAATTGATCAAACAATTGGTTGAACGTGCAGGCGGACGGATTGAAATTATGCCTGGATCGGGTATCAATGCCGATAACATAATGGTAATGGTGCACACAACGGGTGCAACCAGTTTCCATGCATCAGCCAAAGTTGTTCGACACAGTGGTATGAGCTATGTAAATGAAGCAGTAAGTGGAATGGGCAATGAGGCATGGGAAGCCTCAAAAGAAAAAATCCGCCATTTGGCGGATATATTAAAAAATCTATGAAACTTCCGTCGGTCGACAGAGGGTTATTTGTTGGAATCGGCTTCCAGCTTAGCCAATACTTCGTTGTTCTTGACAATTTGGCTTCCGGCAGGCATTTTTGAACGGCTGCCCGTTTCGAGATTGCGGCCAAGCTTCAAAAACTGAACTTGGTTTTTTGCAACAACCTTATTCCTTCTGTCTTTTCTTTTTAAGCGTGTAACTCCCATTTTCTTTATCTTTATTGTTTTTTAAACGAGGTCGGAAGCGGATTCGAACCGCTGTAAAAGGTTTTGCAGACCTCTGCCTAGCCACTCGGCCACCCGACCCTTTTTACAAAGGTCTGCAAAGCTAAGATAAATTATTGACAATCGGAAGAAGAAGAATGCCTATTTGCATATCGGTGTAAAACATTGTATACTTTAGGGTAAGTGTATAATAATGCATACACTTTTCCTCTGTGGAAATTTTTATATTAATTCATTGATAATTAACTATTTGATGCTATTTTTGAAGCTGTGGCGCATATCTTGTAATCTGATTATTGTTTTTTGGATACTATTAAATTGAGTTTAAAAATGAGGAGAATTACTATGAAAAAGTTAGTATTAGCAATAATGGCAGTGGGAATTTCAGTAGGTGCCTTCGCTCAGGGACAACCGATGGGATTTGGGATTAAGGCGGGGGTGAATTTTCCCAAGTACAATTTTTCCGGCGATAACAGTTCGTTTGAAACCAAATCATCTACAAATTTTCACGTTACTGCTTTTTTGGATGCACCCATTGCAACCGATTGGTTCTATATTCAACCCGGTGTGTCGTTGCAGGGAAAAGGTGCTAAGTTTGTAGACAATGATAATTTGGAATGGACGCAGAATACGATGTGGATTGAGGTTCCTGTGAATGCGGTTGCCAAATTTCCGGTTCAAAATGCAGGTAGTTTCTTTATCGGTGCCGGACCGTATGTGGCTTTTGGTATTTCCGGAAAGAATAAATACGATTCCAATTGGGGATCCGCGCAGACTGAATTTGACTTCGGCAAAGACGGTACCTTAAAAGGTACAGATTTTGGCTTGAATTTCATAGGCGGTTTCCAATTGACCAACGGTCTGATGATTCATGGTGGGTACGGCTTAGGTCTTACCGATTTGACTCCCGATGGTGGAGGCGATGCGAAACAAACCAATCGCGTATGGACTGTAGGTTTGGGATTTGCTTTATAAGTGAGATAAACCTTTTTTAAAACAGAAATGGCTCGCCGGATCCGGCGAGCCATTTCTGTTTTAACATGAAATCATCACACTTTGATTTCTACTTCTACACCGCTTGGTAATTCAAGCTTCATCAAAGCATCTACTGTTTTTGAATTGGAACTGTAAATGTCCAACAACCTTTTATAGGCACAGAGTTGGAACTGCTCACGGGCTTTTTTGTTCACGTGCGGTGAACGCAAAACAGTGTACACTTTCTTCTCAGTAGGCAAGGGAATGGGACCGCTTACCACGGCACCTGTAGGTTTTACAGTTTTAACGATTTTCTCGGCAGATTTGTCTACCAAGTTGTAATCGTACGATTTCAATTTGATTCTGATTCGTTGGCTCATGCTATTTGTTTGAAAGTTAAGACTGGCCCGTTAGAGCTATTTACAACGGGCAGTCGTGTTTATTATTCGTGTTAAACGTTTACTTTGCCTTTTGCCTTGGCAATCACCTCATCCTGAATGTTCTTCGGTGCTTCAGCATAATGGTCAAATTCCATCGTAGAGGTAGCACGTCCGGAAGTAATGGTACGCAATTGCGTAACGTAGCCAAACATTTCGGAAAGCGGTACGAGGGCCTTAATCACCTGTGATCCCGCACGTGTATCGATACCTTGCAACTGACCGCGGCGACGGTTCAAGTCACCCATTACATCTCCCATGTTTTCTTCAGGGGTAAGTACTTCGATCTTCATGATAGGCTCCATCAATACAGGACGGCATTTCGGAAGCGCTTCACGGAATGCGGTACGCGCTGCGATTTCGAATGATAAGGAATCGGAGTCAACTGCGTGGAATGAACCGTCGATCAGACGTACTTTCATGCTTGATAACGGATATCCGGCTAGTACGCCGTTGACCATCGAAGCTTCAAAACCCTTTTGTACCGATGGGATGTATTCTTTGGGAATAGCTCCACCTACGATTTCATTCACAAATTGCAGCGGAGACTTAACGACATCCCAATCCGGATCAACCGGTGAGACAACCACTTGGATATCGGCAAATTTACCGCGTCCACCGGTTTGCTTCTTGTATACCTCCCTGTGTTGCGTAGTGCCCGTGATGGATTCCTTGTAGGCCACCTGCGGTGCTCCTTGGTTTACTTCTACCTTGAATTCACGTCTCAAACGGTCAATCAGGATATCAAGGTGCAATTCACCCATTCCGGAAATGACAGTTTGACCGGTTTCCTCATCAGACTGAACACGGAAAGTAGGATCTTCCTCAGCCAATTTGCCAAGAGCAACCCCTAATTTATCAACATCCGCTTGCGTTTTAGGCTCAATGGCCAAACCGATAACCGGCTCAGGAAATACCATGGATTCCAACACGATCGGATTTTTCTCGTCGCAAAGGGTATCACCGGTTTTAATATCCTTAAAGCCTACCACCGCACCGATATCTCCCGCACCGATGTTCGGAATGGGATTCTGCTTATTGGCATGCATTTGGAAAATACGGGAAATCCGTTCCTTGTTGTCCGACCGGCTGTTATATACATAAGAACCTGCCTCCAGATTGCCTGAATATACACGGATGAAGCATAAGCGGCCAACAAAAGGATCGGTAGCAATCTTAAATGCCAAGGCTGCAAACGGTTCTTTTTCGTCCGGTTTCCTGATAATTTCATTGCCGGTTCTAGGATCCGTACCTCCAACAGCTTCTTGATCCACAGGGGAGGGAAGCAATTCCATCACAAAATCCAGCATGGTCTGTACACCTTTGTTCTTGAAAGAAGAACCGCAAACCATGGGAACAATGGAGTTGTCAAGAACGGCCTTACGCAAAGCGTCCAACACTTCCCGTTCGGTAATGGAATTTGGATCATCGAAGAATTTCTCCATCAATGACTCATCGTAGCTAGCTACAGATTCGAGCAATTTTTCGCGCCACTGGGCTACTTCGTCCACCATATCGTCAGGGATGGGGACTTCCGTAAAGGTCATTCCCTTATCTTCTTCATTCCATACAATGCCCCGGTTGTTGATCAAGTCCACTACACCTTTGAAGTTATCTTCGGATCCGATCGGTAACTGCAAGGGAACTGCTTCCGAACCAAGCATTTCCTTAACTTGTTTTACGACGTTAAGAAAATCAGCACCTGAACGGTCCATTTTGTTGACGAATCCGATACGGGGTACCTTATAGTTATCCGCCAGTCGCCAGTTTGTTTCAGATTGGGGTTCTACACCGTCAACGGCTGAAAACAGGAAAACCAATCCATCCAATACCCGGAGAGAACGGTTTACCTCAACGGTGAAATCCACGTGTCCCGGTGTATCGATGATGTTAACATTGTACTTGTTGCCGCGGTAATTCCAGAATACCGTGACTGCTGCTGACGTGATCGTGATGCCGCGTTCTTGTTCCTGCGCCATCCAGTCTGTCGTTGCAGAACCCTCGTGTGTTTCACCGAGTTTGTGATTTACACCGGCATAAAAAAGGATGCGCTCGGTGGTTGTGGTCTTGCCTGCATCGATGTGAGCGGCAATACCAATGTTTCTTGTGTATTTTAAATCTCTTGACATGTTGCTAAAGCTGTTGATTCGCTAAAAAAACACACCGATTTTAGGAGGTAGTTACGTCGTCCTTCAAATCGGTGTGGTTTCATTGGGTTATCTTGCGAAATTTAGAACCTGAAATGCGAGAATGCCTTGTTGGCCTCCGCCATGCGGTGCGTATCTTCTTTCTTCTTTACAGCTGCACCTTCGCCTTTGGAAGCGGAAATGATTTCAGCAGCCAACTTCTCATACATGGTTTTTTCACCACGTTTGCGCGCAAAGCTGATCAGCCATTTCATGCCCAGCGAAACCTTACGCTCGGGGCGGACTTCCGTAGGTACTTGGAAGTTGGCTCCCCCTACACGACGGGATTTTACTTCGACAGAAGGCATCACATTGTTGAGTGCTTTCTTCCAGGTATCCAAACCATTTTCGCTGGTCCGTTTTTCGACCAGGTCCATCGATTTGTAGAATATGGTATAAGCAAGTGATTTCTTGCCGTCAATCATCATGTTATTGACAAAACGCGTTACCTGAACATCATTAAACTTCGGATCAGGTAAAATGATTCTTTTCTTTGGTTTTGACTTTCTCATCTTATTATCCTCCGTTTAATTATTTTTTGCCTTTTGTCGGAGCAGCCGGCTGTCCGGGTTTCGGACGTTTGGTTCCGTATTTAGAACGGCGTTGGTTACGTCCGGCAACACCCGACGTATCCAACGCACCACGAATGATGTGGTAACGCACACCGGGAAGGTCTTTTACCCGACCACCGCGGATTAATACAATGGAGTGTTCTTGCAAATTGTGGCCTTCGCCAGGGATGTATGCGTTCACCTCTTTTCCGTTGGTAAGGCGCACACGGGCCACTTTACGCATTGCTGAGTTTGGTTTTTTAGGGGTAGTGGTGTACACGCGTGTGCACACGCCTCTTCGCTGTGGACAGCTGTCCAACGCTGGGGACTTACTCTTATCCTCCAGAGCTACTCTACCTTTTCTAACTAATTGTTGAATAGTAGGCATTTACAATTTTAAATTTTACTTTTGTCCTAAATGTATTTTAAGGACGGCAAAGGTAGAGATATTATTTTTGATTATCAAGGGGTTTGCTAGATCTTTCCTATGTTTTTTCGAGAATTATTTCGATATCGGAGTAATATAATGTGGTTTTGCCCTCATAACCGGAATCTGTACCGATGATAATCCATAGAACACCTTGGTGGTCGGTGGTCGCTGAAAATTCGCCGGTTCGCTCAATAAGCGTATATACATAGTCATCCGTGCCGTTGGAAACATCTCCAATTACTTTCATGTCAGTTCCATCGGTGCAGCACTGTTGGATTTTATCAATATTCATCCGATAGAAATTATCCTCGTCCGGAGCGGATAGGGGCTGATCAACGGTAAGGCCTATACCTAAACCTACCGACTCGCCAGGAGCTCCGCCGGCTCCTACACCGCCGCTCTTGGCATCAGACGCGATCTGAAGTGTGAATTTCCCTTTATAAGTGACGTTGGGTTCAAGACCCTGTACCCGTTTGGTGAGGTACATGAAAAGGTCGTCACTGCGGTTCATGCCCGAAATCCGGTAAGCCATCTTGGTTTCATCCAATGGGGGTGGCAACGGTGCGATTCCTTCCGCTAATTCGTAGCTTTCCGCATTTTCGCCGCTGTATTCGGAAAATCCGGCTTGCCAACCGTCTTTACCGTCCGAAAAGTCCGAGTATAGGGTCATGGATTGATCGGACCCTTCGTCTTTCTCGCAAGCTGTAAAAAACAACAAACAGGTCACCGTGTTAAAAAGCAACCGTCGCATAATCGTCCTCCTCTTTATCAGTTAACAATTGCTGTCCTTAGAAAGGAACGGACAGCCTAAGGGGATTGTTTCGGAAAAAATGTATTTTTTGTAAGGAGTCGGAGGGATTGTTCGCGTCGCTCGTGCCACATACGAAGGCTGCTCAGAGAATAGTTCGAACCCTCTCATCGGGTTCTCGTCCCTCCCTTAAAAAATAAAAAAGGCCCTTTGTAAGGGGCCCTGATACTGTGGAGTCGGAGGGATTCGAACCCTCGTCCAGACATGGTACAATATACGCTTTCTACATGCTTAGCTTCCGTTTCATTGTCGGGAAAGGGAAGGCCGGTCGCTCGCCTATACCGTTTTCCTTAGTTGCTGTTTCTCGCCGATCCGTCGCAACGCCGGATCAGCCAGTTTCGTGATCGATGCCCCGGATGCTACACTACGAAACCAAGCGTGAGCGGGACAAAAGCTGAGCTAATTCTAAATTAGGCAGCTAAGGCGTAGTTATTTTCGCCATTTATAAGTCTGAAAGTTGAGATTAAAGCGCCATACTTCCAACGCGCTGCATGCTTACATAATCGTCTCCATCCTGTCAATTCCGGTCGACCCCATGTTATGAAATAGCTTACAAAGATACGGAATTTTACCATTCATGTCAAGATTCGCTGCCTGTTAATGTAATCGTACAGACACCGCATTTTTATGCGCTTGTAAACCTTCTAACTCAGCTAGAATTTCCACGGTAGGGCCGATATTTCGCAATCCTTCAGCAGTGATGTGCTGAAATGTGATTTTTTTAACAAAAGCATCCACCGAGACACCTGAGTACGAGCGGGCATAGCCGCTGGTAGGCAAGGTATGGTTGGTGCCGGAAGCATAATCACCCACACTTTCAGGTGTCAGATGTCCCACGAATACCGATCCGGCGTTGCTGACCTTCCGCAATAGTGGCTCCCAGTTGTCCGTTTCAATAATCAGATGCTCAGGGGCATACTGATTACTGAAGGCTATGGCTTCCTCAAGATTCGCGCAGAGTATGGCATATGAGTTCGCAAGGGCTTTTTCCGCTACCGCCGCCCGGGGCAGCAAGGCAAGTTGTGTTTTCAAAGTCACCTGTACCTTGTCAATTAGTTGCTCGTTTGTGCTCACCAATATCGCTTGGCTATCTGCACCATGCTCCGCTTGCGCAAGCAGATCAGCGGCCACATACTCCGGATTGGCCGAGTCGTCTGCAATGACTAGCACTTCCGAAGGGCCCGCAGGCATATCAATACTCACATTGGTCAACCCTTGTAGCAGGCTTTTGGCTTTGGTGACGTATTGGTTGCCGGGCCCGAAAATTTTGTCTACCCTAGGCACACTTTCGGTACCGTAAGCCATCGCAGCCACCGCTTGGGCACCACCTACCAGGTAAATCCGATCGATCTTTAGCAGTTGCAGGCAATAGGCGATATAGCCGTTTATCTTGCCGTCCGCCTGCGGGGGCGAACAAACCACAATTTCCTTGCAGCCTGCGATGCGAGCGGGTACACCAAGCATAAGCAGCGTGCTGGGCAAAACCGCTGACCCACCGGGAATGTATAATCCTACTTTTTCGATTGGACGGGGCTCTCTCCAGCATTTGACACCGGGCATCGTCTCGATGGAGCGTTCCTTGCGTAATTGGGTTTCGTGGAACCGGTAGATGTTGGCAAAGGCTATTTCCAGGGCGCGCTGTTGTTCCCTGCCTATAGTTGAGGCTAAAGAAGCGATTTCGTTGGCTTCCAGATAAAGCCGGGTCAACTGTACCCCATCAAATTTTTCTGCATATTTCTTAAGTGCGGCATCCCCATTTGTTTTTACATCTCCGATGATCTCCATCACCAATTGCTCTATGCCGCGTGACGGGTCGGTATTGCGTGCCAAAAGCCGTTCGAAGTCGGTTTCTTGCAGTGTGGAATAGCGGTAGGTCTGTAACATGGCGTCCTTACATGATAATCTTCTCTACGGGCATCACGACAATCCCTTGGGCACCCGTAGCCTTCAGTTTATTGATTTTTTCCCAGAAATCCTGCTCAGATATGACGGTGTGTACGGCAACCCAGTTTTCTTCTGCGAGGGGCACGATGGTAGGGCTTTTAACACCCGGCAACAGCGAAATAATCTCGTCCAGGTTATCGCGTTCGACGTTCAGTACGACGTATTTCGTTTCTGCGGCCCGGAGAACGGACTGGATGCGCTGCATCAATTCCCGGACCACCGGATTGCTATCAATGCCGTTCTTGCTGATTAATATGGCTTCCGATGTCATGACATCGGCAAAGGGTACCAGCCCGTTGCTGCGCAGCGTTCCGCCTGTGGAGACAATGTCAAAAATGGCATGGCTCAGTTCCAGGGCAGGCGAAATTTCGACCGAACCTGAAATCATCCGGATATCAGCAGTAATCTTGTTTTCGGTCAGGAATTTCTGAAGAATAGTAGGATAGGAAGTAGCAATGGCTTTGCCGTTCAAATCAGACAGTTCGCGGATGTCACTACGACTGGGTACTGCGATTTTCAGACTGCATCGGCCAAACCCAAGCCGTTGTAAATAGCGTACCTCGGCTTCGGTTTCCGCAATTACGTTCTCGCCGACAATGCCTAAGTCGGCAATTCCATCCTGTACATATTCGGGAATGTCGTCATCCCGTAAGAAAAGGATTTCCAACGGGAAATTGGATACGGTGGTGATTAGCGAGCTTTTATAATTTTCAAAGTTAAGTCCGCAGTTTTTAAGCAGTTGTACCGACTTTTCATTGAGCCTGCCGGATTTTTGGATGGCTATTTTTAGATTTTTCAAGGAGTTTAATTATAATTATTAATAAAGACTAACATTCGGGATTCTTTGCTTCACGTAGAAACATACAGGTTATCATTCGCCGCAGGGGCGATGATGGAAATGTACGTGATGGAAGAAAGCACTCATGTTTACTATTAATAATCGCATGGTGGAATAATTCGGCAAATATAAAAGGTAAGTGCCGGGAAACAAAAAATATTGGAAATTAATTTATGTATTGATAAATTGTATTAATTCAACAAAAAATGTACTTTGGCTAAATCAAAAAAGGAAGAGACAATTTATGGCGAAGGATTTGACCAAACAACAAGAAGCAGATAATAACAGTACGCAGGTACTCGAAGAAGGTATACAGCATGTCAATAATCCGGTATTGGATCTGCCGGAAATCGTGAAGAACTATTTAGGGCCCGTAGCGGGATACCATCAGGAAAATAATAACTATTACTTTAACGATGGCAGCGCAAGCGTGGAGATAAAGGTGGTCAGCGATGAGATTATACGGGTACGTTTGGCGCCTAAGGGGCAATTTTTAGAGGATTTTTCCTATGCAGTGCCCCAATCCGACCAACACGTTGCCGTCTATAATTTTGAAGAAGACCAACAGGCATATCGCGTAAAGACCAACACCGTTACCTGTGTTATTAATAAGGCAGATTTTTTGGTTTCCTTTACCGATCGCGAAGGGAAGGAGTACAGTAAAGACTATGCGCCCATGCATTGGGAAGAAAATCCCGATTTCGGCGGATATTACGTGTATTCCACCAAGTCGGCAATGGCCAACGAAGCATTTTACGGGTTGGGAGACAAACCTACTCATCTGAATCTCCGTGGAAAGCGGTTTGTTAATTGGAATTCCGATACGTATTCCTTCCAGTTTCATCAGGATCCGTTATATCGCAGTATCCCTTTTTATATTGGCTTGCATGGGGGAGATGCCTATGGTATTTTCTTTGATAACACATTCAAGACTTATTTTGATTTTGCTGCAGAAGCGCATGATCAAACCAGCTTTTGGTCGGAAGGTGGCGAGTTGCAATACTATTATATACATGGGCCGCACATGATGGATGTGGTGAAGCGTTACCACACCTTAACCGGTACGCATTACCTGCCGCCCCTTTGGGCATTGGGATTCCACCAATGCCGATGGAGTTACTATCCTGAAAGCAAGGTGAAAGACTTGGCAAGGAACTTCCGTGAACGTCAGATTCCATGCGATGCTATTTACCTGGATATTGATTACATGGACGGTTACCGGTGCTTTACGTGGAATAAAAAGTATTTTCCTGACCCCAAGAAAATGATCAAGGAGCTGGCAGACGATGGTTTTCGTACCGTAGTAATTATAGATCCGGGGATAAAAGTTGACGAAAACTACTGGGTATTCCGGGAGGGGAAGAAAAATCGCTATTTCTGCCGTAGGGGCGACGACTATTTTATGGAAGGGTATGTGTGGCCGGGTCGTTGCCAATTTCCCGATTTCACGAACGAAGAGGTACGTGAATGGTGGGGAGGGCTATTCAAAGGGTTGGTGGAAGCTGGCGTCGCGGGGGTGTGGAATGACATGAATGAACCTGCTGTATTTGGCAGGGGTACATTCCCCAACGATGTGCGCCACAATTTCGATGGTTACCGTGGGTCGCACCGCAAAGCGCACAACGTCTATGGCATGCAGATGGTCCGCGCTACATATGAAGGATTGAAGAAACTGTTTCAGAAAAAACGCCCATTTACCATTACCCGTGCTGCATACGCCGGCACGCAGCGCTATGCATCGGTATGGACGGGCGATAACGTAGCTACTTGGGAACACCTACGCCTCGGTGCGTTGCAGCTCCAGCGGCTATCAATGTCTGGCATGCCTTTCTGCGGTACGGATATCGGAGGCTTCAGCGGCGAGCCGGATGCTGAATTATTCACCCGCTGGATCCAGTTTGGCGTATTTTCTCCCTTTATGCGCGCGCACTCTGCAGGCGATACCGCCGAACGCGAACCGTGGAGCTTTGGGAGAGAATATGAAGCACTCAATCGCAAATTCATCGAGCTACGATATAAGCTGTTGCCTTACATCTACTCCGTATTTTGGGAACATACTAAATACGGCTTCCCCATCCTCCGGCCAATAACCATGGTTGAACAGCGTTTGGATAGCAATATTCAACGGGAAGAAGAATTTTGCTTCGGAGATAAAATACTGGTATCGCCGGTGTTACATCCCGGACAGCAAAGCAAAATGGTGTACCTGCCTGCGGGGGAGTGGTATGATTACTGGGATGACCGCTTGTTGAAGGGAGGACGAGAACATGAAGTGGTTACACCGATCGATAAAATGCCGATATTTATCAAAGCCGGAACTGTGCTGCCGGAATACCCCGTTATGCAGTACGTCAACGAAAAGAAAATAGACTCACTTAAGTTGGTGGTGTATCATACCTCAAAGGAAGCTAATTCCTACCTTTACGAAGACCATGGTGATACCTTTGCATACGAGCAACAAATCTATCTGGAGAAGAAATTCGTCGTAAAGGGAACTGCCAATGGCTTGAACATCAATCAGTATGAAGAGGGACTGCATTCGGAAAAATACGATACGTACGATCTGCACCTTGTCGCCCTGCCTTTCAAAGTGAAGGAGGTAAAAGTAGACGATACGCCAGTTTCCGCTGGATCAGATGCCAGGGGAAGGTATATACTGAAAGTACCAAAGGATTTCCGGAACATACAGATCAGCGGGTAGTTGGCCGGATCTGTGGATGCCATTGTTGACCAATTATAAATTAAATTGTTATGAAGGGTTCGGTAGAAGTCTATTCGTTATTCACGGATTTTGATGTAAGCCTCTTCCAAGCGGGCAGGCATTTCAAACTATATGAGAAGTTTGGATCGCATACCTTCCTTCGGAACGGCAATGGAGGGACCTACTTCGCGGTGTGGGCTCCTAATGCCGAATCCGTTTCAGTCGTTGGCAATTTCAACGGTTGGAATCCGTACTCCCATACCTTATACGTCCGATGGGATGGATCGGGTATATGGGAGGGATATATCCCCGGTGTGGGCGTGGGCGAACTTTATAAATACCACATCCGTTCTTATCAGGGCGAAGTACTCGAAAAAGGCGATCCGTTTGCGCTGCAATGGGAACGTGCTCCAAGAACCGCTTCTATCGTCTCCACGACCTGGTATGAATGGGCCGACGACGAATGGATGCGTGCACGGCATGAGTACAATGCACTTAATAAACCCCTTTCGGTTTATGAAATGCACGTAGGCTCCTGGATACGTGATCCGGATAACCCCCAGCAATTGTTAACTTACCGGGATATTGCGGGGCGTTTGGTTGAATACATAAAAGAAACCGGCTTTACCCATGTGGAACTGCTTCCGATTATGGAGCATCCCTATTATCCGTCGTGGGGATATCAGATTACAGGATATTTTGCCGCGTCATCGCGTTACGGTTCTCCCCAAGATCTGATGTACCTGATCGAACAATTACACCTGAATGGCATAGGGGTATTGCTGGATTGGGTGCCATCGCACTTTCCGGGGGATGCACACGGCCTGTTCCGGTTTGATGGAACTCACCTATATGAACATGCCGATCCCCGACAAGGTTATCATCCCGATTGGAGTTCCTACATCTTCAATTACGGACGGAATGAGGTCCGGTCCTTCCTTATCAGCAATGCATTGTTTTGGCTGGAGAGATATCATGCAGACGGCCTTCGGGTAGATGCTGTGGCTTCCATGCTTTACCTGGATTATTCGCGCAACGAAGGGGAGTGGGTACCGAACGAATACGGTGGCCGTGAAAATTTGCAGGCAATTGGCTTCCTTAAGGAATTAAACGAGGCGGTTTACAGTCATTTTCCCGATGTGCAAACCATTGCTGAGGAATCTACTTCATGGCCGGGAGTGAGCCGCCCGACGTTCAGCGGCGGACTGGGGTTTGGGATGAAATGGATGATGGGATGGATGCACGACACGTTACAATACTTCAGTCGTGATCCGCTGTATCGGCAGCATCACCATGGGCAGCTTACATTCAGTATGCTGTATGCATTCCACGAGAACTTTATGTTGCCGTTGTCGCACGACGAAGTGGTGCACGGAAAGGGATCAATGGTTCATAAAATGCCGGGTGACGAATGGCAGCGGTTTGCGAACCTGCGGTCGCTCTATTTATATATGTACACACATCCCGGCACGAAACTGCTATTCATGGGATGTGAATTCGGGCAGACCGCCGAGTGGGACTATAATAAGTCGCTGGACTGGCATCTGATGCAATACGCACCACACCACGGAATGTTTACGTTTATTAAAGCACTTAACCACCTGTACCGGAACGAACCGGCGCTTTATGAACACAGCTTTAGTCCGGAGGGCTTTGAATGGATAGAAGAAGGAGATGCTTCCAATTCCGTGGTGGCTTACGCAAGAAAAGGGATAGACGCTGGGAATGATCTATTAATTATCTTAAATTTAACACCCATAGTACGTTATTTTTACCGATGCGGAGTACCTTCACCGGGTGAGTGGGAGGTTTTGCTCAATTCGGACGATGGTGATTATTTTGGTAGCGGCGTCGAGCAGCAGACGGTACAGGCCGAACCAGTCCGCTGGATGAATAAAGATTGGTCGGCTCAATTTACGTTGCCCCCGCTGGCAGGCCTAGTGTTAAAAAAAAGGAAACGCAATGCCGAATGAACCGAAACATATCATACATTTAAGCGCAGAATGCTACCCGGTAGCCAAAGTGGGAGGGCTTGGCGATGTCTTGGGAGCACTACCGAAGTATCTTCAGCAAGCAGGTTTGCGTACTTGGGTGGTCATGCCTTGGTACAATAGACCCTTTGTGCAATCGCATGAATTCGAACGGGTTTATGCCGGAAATTTCCATCAGGGATCAAGGCATTTGGAGGTGGAAGTGTACCGGGAAAAGGAAGATACCCTGGGATTTGGATTATATCTGGTCAAAATACCGGGATTGGTCGATCGCGAGGAACCCTATGGGTATACGGACGAAAGTGAACAATTCATGGCGTTCCAGCACGGGTTTCTGCATTGGATCACCGAAGCGGATATTGTACCTGATGTGATACATTGCCACGATCATCACACGGGGCTCATTCCCTTTCTGATGTATCATTGCGACCGTTTTGCAGGCTTAAAGAACGTGCCAACGGTGGGTACTGTACACAATGGGCAATACCAGGGGTGGATGGATTGGAATAAGGCGATCCTATTGCCTCCGTTTGATACATGGAAGTGGGGGCTATTGGACTGGAACCGGGTCATTAATCCGTTGGGAGCACTGATTAAATGCTGCACCAGGTTTACAGCAGTATCTACGGGTTATCTCGACGAATTGATCCTACAGGCCAACGGTTTGGAACGGCTGTTTGCAATGGAACAGGCCAAAGGCGTGGGCATTGTCAACGGAATTGACACAACGGTATGGGATCCTGCCCAGGATACGATGCTGCCTCACCACTACCGGGTGTCCAATGTACAGTCCGGAAAGCGCAAAAACAAGGAGTTTTTGTGTGACGCCTATGGCTTAGACCCCCAAAAGCCATTGTTTGCATACATCGGTCGGTTTGCCGGTGAGAAAGGTGCCGATCTTTTGCCGGATATTATTGAAAACTTATTGGGCGATGCGACTGTTGATTTAAATATAATGGTTCTTGGCTCGGGGGACCCACAGGTTCAGGCGAGCATTGCCTATCTTGCCGAAAAGTATCCGGGGAAATTGGGTGCCTATATCGGCTACCAAGAGGAATTGTCCCATCGCATTTATGCCGCGGCAGATTTCCTGCTAATGCCATCCAGGGTGGAGCCCTGCGGGCTTAATCAGCTTTATTCGATGCGTTACGGTACCATTCCGGTTGTCCGGAGTACAGGTGGTCTCAGAGATACCGTGATCGACATAGCCGAACAAAAAGGGTACGGCATCACATTTCTCAACGCATATGTTGCGGATGCGGTTGAAGCCGTCCACCGTGCGCTATCCTTGTATCACGATAAACAACGGATGCAACAACTTCGAAAGCATGTCATGAAGCTCGATTTTTCGTGGGATAAATCGGCAATCAAATACATGGAACTTTATCAAAATATAACCCAATAAATTATGATTAAGCACAACGTGATTTCTGTCGTATTAGGAGGGGGTAAGGGCACACGCCTTTATCCGTTGACACACAAACGTTCTAAACCGGCAGTACCCATTGCCGGCAAGTATCGGCTCGTGGATATTCCGATTTCGAACTGTCTCAATTCGGGTTACAACCGGATCTATGTATTGACACAGTACAATTCCGCTTCTCTGAATTCCCATATCAAGAATACCTATAACTTCAGCGTGTTCAGCAAGGGCTTTGTCGATATCCTTGCCGCTGAGCAAACCGCAGAAGGTGAAAGGTGGTATCAGGGGACCGCCGATGCCGTACGGCATATGCAACGGTACCTGGCACACCACGACTACGACCATCTGCTCATCCTTTCGGGTGACCAGCTTTACCAGATCGATTTTCAGGAAATGATAGAACAGCACATTACTACCGGTGCGGATATATCCATCGCCACCATTCCTGTAAATGCAAAGGATGCGACTTCGTTCGGCATACTGAAATCGGACGATGAGGCAAACATCACCGCCTTTACTGAAAAACCGTCTTCAGACCGCCTTGCGGGATGGGAATCGGAAGTGAGCGATGAAATGAAAGCAGAAGGACGGGTATACTTGGCATCCATGGGGATCTATGTATTCAACAAAGGTGTGTTGTCGAAGATGCTCGAAGAGCACAAGGGAATGGATTTCGGTAAGGAGCTGATTCCCGATTCCATCGGTAAGTATAAGGTGCATAGTTATGAGTACCACGGGTATTGGACCGATATCGGAACAATCGATTCGTTTTTCGAAGCCAATATCGGTCTCACGGACGATATCCCCAAGTTCAACCTCTTCGATAAACACACCATTTTCACCCGCGGACGTATGTTGCCCCCCTCAAAGGTTTCGGGTACAATATTGGATAAGGTCGTCCTCGCTGACGGATGCATCGTGGCAGCGGAGCGCATCGAGCGGTCCATCATCGGTATCCGTTCTCGTGTCGGTCAGGGTACCGTCATCAAGAGTACCTATATGATGGGATGCGATTTTTACCAGACACTTGAGGAAATTGCACAGATCAAGGAGGAGGGTGGAATATTGGTAGGAGTAGGGGAAGACTGCTACATTGAGAATGCCATCCTAGACAAAAATTGCAGCATCGGGAACAATGTGCGGATCAAGGGCGGTGCACACCTGGAAGACGGGGATTTCGAGACGCATTCAATTTATGACGGAGTCATTATTGTTAAGAAACGAGCGATAATACCGCCGGGTACGGAAATCGGTTAATGGTAGCCGGGTAGACCGATAACCGTGCTACAAGGCATACACGAATGAATAATTCCTCGAATTTATCTAAGTTTGCCGCATGGCAAGTAACGATACCATTGTAGCATTGGCTACCGCTACCGGAAGCGGCGCCATTGCTGTCATCCGTCTTTCCGGTCCGGAGTCAATATCCATTGTCAACCGGATTTTCAAGGGAAAGAATTTGGCGGAGCAGGCCTCACATACGGTGCATTTTGGCACCATAAGGAATGGTAACGAGGTGTTGGATGAGGTATTGGTTTCGTTGTTTATTGCTCCGCATTCCTACACCCGAGAGGACGTAGTAGAAATCTCCACTCATAATTCGCGCTATATCATCGAGCGGATCATCGAGTTGCTGATCCATAACGGGGCGCGCGCAGCTCGTCCCGGTGAGTTTACGCTACGGGCGTTCCTCAATGGGCAGATGGACCTTTCACAAGCAGAGGCAGTAGCTGATCTGATCGCTTCCACTTCGGCTGCATCGCATCGGGTGGCTATGCAGCAGATGCGCGGTGGTTTTTCCGATGTGCTGAAACAGCTTCGCGAGCAGCTGATTCAGTTTGCATCGTTGATCGAGCTTGAACTCGATTTTTCGGAGGAAGATGTTGAATTTGCCAACCGTTCTCAGCTTGAAGCACTCATCTTGGAGATAAACGGTGTTATCCGGAAGCTTATCGCCTCGTTCGAACAGGGCAATGTATTGAAAAACGGTGTTCCCGTGGTGATAGCCGGCCGGCCCAATGTCGGTAAATCCACGCTGCTCAATACACTGCTCAACGAGGAACGGGCTATCGTTTCCGACATCGCGGGTACCACGCGCGATACCATTGAAGATGAAATAAACATCCATGGCGTTACATTCCGCTTCATCGACACAGCAGGTATCCGGGATACTCTCGACATCATCGAGGCCAAAGGCGTGGAACGTACACGCGAGAAGATGCGGCAGGCACGCTTGATTGTATACCTTGCCGATCCGCAGCAGGATGATCTGGAAGAAATAAAGAGCCAGATCGCCGAAGTAGCCCAGTTGGATGTGCCATACGTTACGGTGGTGAACAAGATGGATTTACTGAAACCCGAACACATAGATGCATTTCGTGTCATTGCTCCGCTGTTTATATCCGCCAAAAACAATGTGGGAGTTGAAGAATTGAAGCAGGAACTGCTGCATAAGGTAAATCTGCATAACCTCGATGCGGGCGACGTTTTGGTAAGCAATGTGAGGCATGTGGAAGCGTTGCGCAAAACGGAAGATGCATTGCAGCGGGTACTTCAGGGAATTAACGGTTCCGTTACGTCTGATTTCCTGGCACTGGATATCCGCCAGGCATTGCACCACCTTGGTGAGATCACTGGATCAGTGTCTACCGATGACTTACTGGATAATATCTTCTCGAAATTCTGCATCGGGAAGTAGGTTTTGATAACCATCAATTGCAATCCATAGAAATATATGATTTAATGAACTAAAAATCAATATATTGTATATATATCATTTCTTTTTGTTTTTCATTGACTAAGCTTTATTTTGTATCTTTTTGTACCTTTGTTAGGATGTTTTAACGGAGGTACAAATAGGTACAAGATTATGGAACGAACCCGATCAGTCAAATTACGCGAGAAAGAATTAAGCGATGGGCGGTTAAGCCTTTACTTGGATTACTACCCACCTGTTTATATCCCCGAGACGGGTAAGGAATCCAGACGGGAGTTCCTTAAGATCTATATCCATAAAAAACCTGCCAACGCTGCGGAAAAGGAGTATAATAAAGTTTGTCGGGCTAAGGCCGAAAGCATCCGGTCGGAACGCGAACTCCAACTGATCAATCGGCAATTTGATTTTGCCGACAGGTTAAATGCCCAGCGTGATTTTCTTGCGTATTTTAAAGAATAGGTTAGAAAGCACAACAAGTCGAAAGGTAATCACGATAATTGGTATGGTACGTATAAATACCTCGAAATGTACACGAACGGTCAGTGTACGTTTGGCGACGTAACTGAGAAATTCTGCGAGGGTTTCAAAGAATTTTTGGGATCAGTCAAATCCATTCGGTCTAATACCGTTGGCCTTTCCGCCAATACCCAATACAGCTACTTCAATAAATTCCGTGCGGCCATCAAGGAAGCGTTTCAGGAACGGCTTTTTTCTGTTAATCCCATATTGCGTGTTTGTACCGGATAAGCCGAAGAGTAGTAAGCAGCGGTATGTGTTGACAGCTTTGGGAAAGCGGATAGTAAGTCAGTGAGCTAAGCGAATAGGAAATGAAAAGCCAAATCGAAATATACCAAGCAGGCGATGGTCAAACGCAGATCGAAGTAACGTTCGAGAAAGATACCGTGTGGCTTACACAAAAAATGATGGCTGACCTTTTCCAGACTACCGTTCCAAATATTAATATGCACATCAAGAATGTCTATGAGGAGAAAGAATTGGCCGAGGAGGCAACTATTAAGGATTTCTTAATAGTTCGAATGGAAGGGCAAAGGGAAGTTAAGCGGAGTCAGAAATTCTATAACTTGGATGTTATTATTTCTATTGGGTACCGTATTAAATCTCAGGTAGCTACCCAATTCCGTCAATGGGCCACCCAACGTTTGAAAGATTACCTTGTGCAAGGCTACACCATCAACGAAAAACGTTTGGCACAGAAGCAGCAGGAGGTTCAAACATTAAAGGATGGAATCCGTATCTTGAGTCGTGCCATCGAAGGTAAAATTGGGGAGACGGGCTTGGAATGGTTGAACCAATTTGCTATCGGTTTGGAGCTGCTGGATGATTATGACCACGAACAGTTGGATGCCAAAGGTGTGACCAAACGCCCGGCCGTTTATCCTGAAATGGACGATTACCAACAGGTCATCGATACGATGAAAGCCGACTTTGACTCCGCGGTGTTTGGCAAGGAAAAAGATGATAGCTTCAAAAGTGCCATCACACAAATTACTAAAGGATTTGGTGATGAGGATTTCTATCCGTCTATCGAGGAGAAAGCGGCCACGTTGCTGTACCTCATTGTGAAAAACCACGGCTTTGTGGATGGCAATAAGCGCATTGCGGCGGCGTGTTTCCTGTTGTTTTTGGAAAAGAACGGATTGCTGTATGCCAACAACCGACAATCGATTATTAGTAACGAGGCCTTGGCCAGCCTTACTTTGTTCGTGGCGGCAAGTAAACCCGACGAAATGGAAACGGTGAAGAAATTGGTCATTAGTGTACTGAACAGAAATCAATAGCGATATGGAAGAAATGGAAGATGAGTTGGAATATTACGAAATGCTCAACCGTGATGCGATTGTGGTGAAGCCGAAGAAACCGCTTTTCGATTGGGCAAACAGTCTGACACCCGATGAAGATCCGGTGCCGGAGTCGAGAAGAGGGAAAATTTACCTTATTAAGGAGAAGGATACGGAAGAAGCCGTGGATCGCTGGTTCCGCAGGAATTTCGACAGGATTTTCACGGCCGAGCTAGCCGATTGGTGGCTGGATGAAAATGACTGGCCGGAGAAGCGAACGTTCAAACTTTTCAGTGAATGGTTCGATTACGAAATATACCAGTTGGTGCTGGATATGGAATCGGAAGATATTTTGAAGGATTGACCGTGGAAGAGTTTTATATAGCATCATTTATGAGTGTAGATGGAATTATCATATGTTAGCAAAGAATGGTTTCTCGCGAGGAAACCATATCATAGGCTCACGGCATACGACCAGTTTTACCTGAAAATCTGCCGCAACCTTTATCGCATCATCCGCAGGGCGATCGGCAACCATGAGTCCAGCAATTCGGAATGCCGCGAACTGGCCTACCGGATTACTGCCTATTTTGAAGACGTGGTAAATGGTATCGGCTTCTGGGAAGTGGTGGTGGGCCATTTCAAAAACGTATATGGCAAACGCATTCCTTTTTTTAGTAAGGTGCAACTCGATGAGTGGGAAGAAGATTATGAGGATATCAATCCGGCAGATATCCACTTCCTGATCTACCAGCATTTTGCCGTGCTTCACCGCGAAAATTATAAGGTGTCCTATGTCGATGTGCTTTGCATAGACATGCTTCGCGAGGAAATAGTGGATTACCTCGATGCCATTGAAGAAGTGAAGCTCACGGATTTCTACAGCACTTTTTTGCAGGTGCCCGATGATTTTTTCGAATTGAAGGATGTGCTGAGCTGGCTGGTTTACGAGAGCTATCTTTTTGGAAGCGAGTTTTCAGCCCGGCTCATCGATTTTGAAGGGAAGCTACTTGAGGAGGCAGATCCATCCATGTTGGAACGCATTAATATGCTTCGGTATGCCGAAAAGGATCGCCTGATGTTTACGGTGCCATCCGCACTTGGCGCGCTGCTCCCGTTGGATGTGTGGGCCGGAGTGCTTACGGATAAGCCCCGCGATAGCGCATTGTTGCTTGGTTTGAAAGAACAGGTCTACGGGGTGTTCGAAATAGAAAACGAAACTGATACGCACTACCAGTTTCGGCACACCTATACCCATGAGTGCTATGCGGTAGCTAAATCATCCTTCGGTGGCCCTTATGACGCCAAATACGCACAAACCAAGCTGGTTAATTTCAGAGGGGAGTATTTGATAACCGGTTTGATTTTCGAACCATTCGATTTCTCCAAGCCAGTGGATATTTCCGCCTACAATGAGCGGTATCAATACCCCTTCCTCAGGCACCATGGAGGCTTTCGTCAAAAGCTTGCCGAAACCCTGAAACATCAATACCATACGGCCATGGAATTTTTTGGCACGCCGTGGAACGTCTTCCCGAGTAAGAAGGCGTTTGTAGAACGAATAAACCTGTATTTGAAGTGGCAGTATCAGCGCGCGAAAAAGGAGGATCCGATGCTCAACGATGAGCCGGGAAGTTTTCCTATGCCTGGTGATCAGGAAAAGTCTACCGTGCTTTACTTTGTGTCGGACGACTGGACGGCGGAGGTCATCTATTCCCCGGAAGAGGTGGATGAATGTGTAGCGGGGTTCAAGACGGTCTATGAGTATTTTTATAGTGATCTGCTTACCCGTGGTTTTGCGACCACACGGCTGCTCCGCTACATATTCAAGCATAGGCGCATTCATCAACCACGGGGCAACGAGGCGGATTTCGGGTGGCTGGACGATACCTATGATTTTGAAGCTTTATTGCATATTTATTTCCCTGAGGAATTTTCAACCTACCTGCCGCCAAGGATGACGGTTAAGGGGTTTGAAGTAGATTGATAAATTACTCGCTGATGTCTTTTACCACCGTAAAGAAGGAACTGATTAAGCTTGATAAGACCAAGCTCATTGCACTAATGGGGGATTTGTACAAGAAGCACAAGAATGTACAGGAGTACCTCGACCATTTTGCCAACCCGGATGAAAAGGGGTTGTTTGAAAAGTATAAAGAGCGGGTCATCGAAGCTTTTTTCCCGGTAAGGGGATGGGATTATGACTTGCGGAAAGGTAAGCAGGCCATTGCCGATTTCAGGAAATTGGGGCCTTCGCCGCGAAAGCTTGCGGATTTGATGCTGGTCTATGTGGAAACCGGGGTCGAATTTACCAATCAGTTTGGCGATATCAATGAAACGTCCTACAGTAGTCTGGAGAGCGTTTATCACCAAACATTGAAACTGCTCAAAAAAGAAGGGCAGTTGCCGAAATTCGAGAAACGATTGCGTAAAGTGTTGACCGATACGAGCGATATGGGGTGGGGCTTTCACGATACGTTGTGCGATTATTTCTTTGAATATTTCGGTGAAGCTTGATAACGAGTGCTTAATTGCCGAATAAGGGTGTATGTCAATGATGAGCCGAATAATACTTGTAATCGGCTCATTTTTTGTTTATATTTGAGCCGATTAAGAAATACAATCGGCTCATGGTGTATAATTGGCAACTACAGGGATGGCCTGACTTTACTTACGATGTCGCGGCAGTTCAGCCGTTGATTCTTGCATTTGCGCAGGAAACGGGGGAGGTGAATGGGCTTATCCAAGGGTTGCCGGATACGCTCAAGCAGGAGACACTGCTCCAGCTTATGCTTTCGGAAGCGGTGAAAACCTCTGAAATAGAGGGGGAGTATCTAAGCCGCGAGGATGTGATGTCTTCCATCCGGAATAACCTGGGGTTGAACGATACGCCGATTTACGTAAAAGACCAGCGGACATCGGGCGTGGCTCAATTGATGGTAGCCGTCAGGAAAGATTTTCAGGAGCCGCTGACAATGGATACGCTCAAGGGCTGGCACCAATTACTCTTTGCGGCCACTACAAGCCGCGTCAATCCGGGTGAGTGGCGGCAGGGCGATGCCCCCATGCAGGTGGTTTCAGGTGCTTACGGACGGGAAATCATCCATTACGAAGCACCGCCATCCGTGCGCGTGCCGGAGGAAATGGAACGCTTTGTCGGGTGGTACAATTCAGCGACCTTCCCACTACAAGGCCAAGTGCCCGAGGCCATATTGAAGTCCGCAATCGCTCACCTGTATTTCGAGTCCATCCATCCGTTTGAAGATGGCAACGGCCGCATCGGACGGGCAATAGCGGAGAAAGCACTCTCGCAATCGCTGGGACGTCCTGTCATGTTGAGTTTATCCAAAACCATCGAGGCGAATAAAAAGGCTTATTACGATGCGTTGAAGGAAGCACAGCGCGGGTTGGACATTACCGCATGGATGGTTTATTTTGCAAACGTGATCCTAGATGCGCAACTCGATGCCAAAGCAATGGTGCTGTTCACATTGAAGAAAGCGCAGTTTTATGACCTTTATAAAAACCGGATTGACCAGCGGCAATGGAAAGCAATCAACAAAATGCTGGACAAGGGAGTTGAGGGCTTCGAAGGTGGGATGACAGCCAAGAAGTACATGGGCATTACCAAGGTTTCCAAAGCCACCGCGACGCGCGACTTGCAGCAATTGCACGAGCTGGGAGTACTGGTGCAGGAAGGGGCGGGGCGTTCCGTGCGGTATCAATTGAACCTGCCTTAGTGGTCTGGCTCTCATTTGTACCCTGTTTTCATAAAACGTTATCAATCAACACAAACTACCTATTGCATCGGAAAATAATGCGCTTCTGCTTACTATCAGGCTTAAAAAGGGTATCAGATGTGTTTTCATTCGAACATAATTAGGGCTTTGTTAGTTTTCTTCTTCTTCCGTCTTCCGCTTTACCGTAAACAGCCTCCGCAGAAACTCGTCGAATGTGTAGAACTCCTGACGGTAAACCAAACCCAATGCACTGACGTAATTTTCGTTGATGGTAAGTGGTAGAAAATTTCTGCTGTTCAGCCGATTGGATCCACGCAGCACCAAACGCCCGTCTTTGCGGATCAGGTAAAGCAGTTCGGCATCGGTTACCACACGGTCGCTGAACACGTTAAGGTCATTGAGATTACGCCGGTCGGTAACACCTCCCGTAAAAATCAACCGGTCGTTGAAAAGCCGGACAGATGCACTTGCATCGTTTAATGAGCGGATATTCAGGTCGACAAATTTCAGGTTCAACGATTGAGAAATGAGGTTGTTCAGTTGGTTGAAAGCTAATTCTGTGCCCGCGCTCAGCAGGGTATTATTCAGCTCCCGGCTGAAATCTGCAGCAGATCCGGGAACGAAGCTGCGCCGCACAATCAAACTCAGCGCCTGTTGGTTTACATTGTTGGCATCGCTGAGGTAACTCTGTAATTCATCCTTTACGTAGGGGTCGTTAGGGAAGTTAAGTGCAAAGGTAATATCCGGGCGCATGAGGTTGCCGCTTAGGTTCATCACCGCATGGGCAAGTACCCGTTGTTCAACGGGTTCCCTTCCGGCAGCATTGTAAAGCGGGCTGAGGCTCGTACGTTGACCGTATACAGCAGCCAGGTTGATGGTTGCATCGCTTGGCTGCCCTGTCCAACGGATACTACCTCCCTGGTTGATATCAAATATCTTGTTGATAAAGTCCTGTGCCGTAAACGTGAACTTTCCACTGTTAAATGTATAATCACCGAACATTTCGAAATCACCAAGGCTTGATACCCGTAGTGAAAGCAACCCTTCACCACGGCCGCTCAATTCACCTAAATCTGTGTATAAACTGGTTTCCGCAGCGGGTGTGATCTGTAAATCCATGTTCATACTTAAGCCGCTGAGTAAACGAGATTGGGGGTGCTGCGTATTCAGGGTGTCATGGTTTACAAAATGAATAAAATCGTTGTCGCTTACAGTACCCGTGGCATTCAATGGGATATAAAAATGCGTGTTTTCTTCGGTACGGGCTTGTATGGCTATATTCATACCATCTGTTGGTCCATTGAACACAAATTTTCCCGTACCATAAGCGGTGCCATAATACAACGGATTGTCCCGGAACGTGGTATTGAGAACCAGAAAATTGGTGGCATCGATGTCTACCTGGATATTTGGAATCAGCGGGTTGCGCATATCTACGGTTCCATTGGCAATGGCTTTATTGTTTTTTGGATCTGTAACGGTCAGGTTTTTAAGCACAAGAGTGCTATTGGATAAAGATACCTGATCATTAATCCGATAAGGTGTCCGCAGATAGTTTACGGTAAAACCCGCGTTGTGTAAATAGCAGGTTCCGTTGATTCGCGGTTCCGACATCGATCCCGCGATGTTAATATCGGCTGAAACTGTTCCGCTGATATTCGAAACAAGTTTAGTAAGAAAGGGCTGGAAAAGTATCAGTTCGGTTTCATGGAGGCTGGCGTCTATGGCCAACTGATCGGTTTCGGCGGTTGCATCATAAGTGCCCGTTGCCATTAAGGTGGTGGTTTCACCACGTGTGGTTTCCAATTTTACGTTAACCAGCTCCCGCACACGATCAAAATCAGCCTGCAAAAGCATGTCTCCGATTTCAGTGCGGTTCACATAGACATCGGAGGCAGTTATATCTGCCAGCAAATAAGGATTCTTTAAAACCGATGATACTTCCATGTGACCATTAAGTACCCCGCTTAGCTCGACACCCGACGGCGAAGTAGCTGAATTGAAAGCGGCAAGGTTGAAATTCTGGAATGTCAATAATGCCTTGTCATCCGCACTATTGGATATCAGGCCTTCTAAGCGGGCAACTTGCCGGTTGTTAGATATATTAAGGCCTTGTACTTCGAGTTTTCCGTTATCTAAGTAAAATAAGGCCTTTTCGTCGAGCTGCCAAAACTCGTGGTTCAATACCAGGGTGGAGGGAAGTACGCGCATTTTAATGGGCCTGTCTTTTTCGAAGCTTACCAACCCGTTGAAATCAAGTTGGTTCCCCGCGGTCACATCGGCCAATTTTAGATTAGTATAGAGACTATCATTCGCCAAGGTATGCGAGAGGTTAACATTGTTGATATATAGACTGTCTGAGATACTGATCCGGTCGGCGGTAAGAAATAGGCGCAGTGCGCCCGAATGGGTTGACTCGTCGATGATCAATCGGTCTACCACGATGGCATCGTGAGACAGCTTGGGTACCAGTAAGTTGATATTGGCTATATTGTTAGCAGTAGAAAAATGCCCATTCATAGACGCTCCTTCCGGTAACAGTAATTTAGGTGCCCAAAGGGCCGTTACCGCTTCAACATTTTTGAGTCTCAAATCGAAATCAAAAGCTTGTTTTCCCAATGGTCCAACCTCCAAATCCATGGAAGGAGCATATTGCATCACTACCGATTTAAAATAGCTGTCCAAGCTGGTTAAGTCTATCTCTCCATGTAGCGTCGCAGTTGCGATATCCGACTGGATATGTAAGGTACGGTGTTCCTGACTACCGTTGGCAGACAACGTCAACGAATCTACCAAATACCGGTCTGTATTGGTTAGAAACTGTACATCGCGTATCGCAATGTCTCCCTGAATGTCATTGATGGTGCTTCCTTTGAAATTGCTGATCACCGAAGCATTCTCTACAGTGATCGGCGTTTTTTTATATAAGTGAATGGGGTAGAGGTTTGCGTAACCCACTTCCGCGGTGAAGGTATACTCTGGAAATTTAGGATTGAAATTGACATCTCCGTCAAAATGCAGTTGTAAATTGGGGTCATCGATCGCTACGTCGCCTGCAAATTGCATTTCTGCAAAAGTTCCTTCGAGGTCAATGTTGCGATACCGGTAGTCTCGGAAGTCCAAATAGTCAACTTTGCCGGTTACGGTGCTATTGATCTCCTTTACGGCAAAGCCGTTCCCTTCAATCGATATATCAAATCCGCTGTTTCCAAATTGTGGCAACTGCAAGAGGGTGCCTAAATCAAATGCCGCCGTAGAAAGCTGGCCAGCGTAACTTATTCCGTTACGGATATTAAGATCGATATCGGTTATAACCGTACCTAATTCTGTTTCCAGCGATCCATTGGCAGTGAAGTGATAATAATGTCCCTGAAGGTTACCTTCGTACGTAAGATTGCCCATGTGGTCAAAAATTGTAGGTAGCTTTAAAACGGGAGAATTACCCAACTGGGGCACTAGGGTTTCGATATCGTGACTATTGGTAGAGAGACGGCTCAATTGCATGTCGAACAGGGTGTGGTCAATGTCCGGTAAACCATGAATCGTGAAATTGCCCGCCAAATAGGTGTTTCCACTTGCGCGTAATGTGACGTGCCTTGCATGGATGGCCGGTATTTTTCCGAAAAATGACCCGGATAAGGTGACGTCGAACAGTGTAGTCGCTACATCAGGGGCAAAAAATTCGATGTCTTTCGAGTGGACCCGTGCGCCGTTCAGATTTAATTCAATATCGACTGCATCTATAAATTTGCGGAACGACGAAAAGTCATCGTATCCAAGGCGGATGTAATCGCGGAGTCGGCTCCGGTTAGTCTCCAGGTATAACTCACGGAGTTCAATGGAGTTTGTGTCGACCAATGCCAGCGTATTCATTTCCCGGACCCGGAATCCGCTTTGTTCACGGAATCGGAGATTTTTGACGGTTGATTTAAATAAATGATTGACGAAATCGATGTCTGTGAAATCCCCGTTGAGTTCGGTGAGCTGAATGTCGTTGAAATCGATACCCTGACGTACAGCAGGTGCCCCAATACGTTTATATCCAACTGAAATATTGGAAAGTGTTACGGTACGAATGTCGAGTTTCATTCGTTTTCCTTGTTTTTTTGGGGTCGGTTCGGTTCGAAAATAGTCGATCAAAAAGGAAAGATTAGTACGCTCCTGTTGGCGTTCCATAAAAAACCGACCATCGGTAACACCTATTTTTTTCACGATAATTTGCCCCTCGCGTAATTTCCAGAGATCTACCGCTGCCGTCAATTTGTTGGCGTATAATAGCGTGTCGCCTTCTTGGTCTGCTATGTAAAGGCCATTGAGTACAAGTGAGGAAAACGGTTGGAAATACAAGCCATCCAATGAGATCGTTGTATGAAGCTCATTAGCGAGGTAGGCAGCCGCTTTTTTTGCGAAATAGGTTTGGACAGGTTTATATCGCAACGCAAAGACGAGGCTCGCCGAAAGCAATAAGATTCCGGTTGTAGTCCATAACAATATCTTTAATATTTTTTTGATATTTTTGCCTCTCAATTAAGCATTCAAAATCGGATCCATGTCCATTATTCTCGGCATTGAATCGTCATGCGACGAAACGTCTGCTGCCATTTGTATAGACGGAAAAATCTGCTCAAATATTATTGCAAATCAAACCGTCCATGAAAAATTTGGTGGAGTAGTGCCTGAGCTGGCTTCACGCGCGCACCAACAAAACATCATTCCTACCGTAGGACAGGCTATCCGCGAGGCAAAAATACATAAAAATGACATAGATGCGGTAGCCTTTACGCGAGGGCCCGGTTTATTGGGATCGTTGCTGGTAGGAACCTCCTTCGCGAAGGCGTTTGCACTGGCCCGGAATATCCCGCTGATTGACGTCAATCACATGCAAGCGCATATCCTTGCGCATTTTATCGAAGCTCCGGTTCCTGACTTTCCGTTTTTATGTCTCACTGTTTCGGGAGGACATACACAACTGGTGCTGGTAAAAGATTATTTTCAAATGGAGCTGGTAGGGCAGACATTGGATGATGCGGCGGGAGAAGCTTTTGATAAAACCGCGAAGATCCTGGGGCTGCCATATCCCGGTGGTCCGCTGATCGATCGTTATGCCCAGTTGGGTAACGCGGATGCATTTACGTTTCCCGAACCACAGATTCCGGGACTGAATTTCAGCTTCAGCGGCCTGAAAACATCGATTCTTTATTTTGTGCAGCAAAGGGAAGCAGAGCAGCCGGGTTTCGTTCAAAATCATCTGAACGATATATGTGCATCCGTACAGGCACGTGTTGTATCCATTTTAATCAATAAACTGAAGCGTGCGGCGAGGGAAAACAGCATAGCGGACATCGCGATTGCTGGAGGGGTTTCTGCCAACTCCGGATTGCGCGCAGCGGTGAACAAGTTGGGAGAAGAACAGGGATGGCGCGTATTTATCCCCCGGTTTGAGTATTGTACAGATAATGCGGCTATGATTGCCATCGCTGGACACTACAAGTACCTCGCCCGCGATTTTGCAGGACAGGACGTGGCCCCGCTCGCCCGGTATAGTTTGTGAAAAAGTAAAAAATCCGATAGCCGATAACTAAAAATCAAAATAAATGAGCTGGAAACCCAAGGAAGATCGTTACGACAACATGATATTTAACCGGTGCGGCCAGAGCGGACTGAAGCTCCCGGCAATCTCACTCGGCTTATGGAATAATTTTGGAGATAATGTCCCACACCGCACGAAGCAAGCGATATGTAGGCAGGCGTTTGATTTAGGGATTACGCACTTCGATTTGGCTAATAACTACGGTCCTCCCCCCGGTAGTGCCGAACAGGCTTTTGGCCAGATTCTTAAAGAAGATTTCGCTGGCTACCGCGACCAACTGGTTATTTCCTCAAAAGCAGGATATGACATGTGGCCCGGGCCTTATGGCGAATGGGGCAGCCGGAAATATCTAATCGCAAGCTGTGACCAAAGTCTGAAAAGGCTAGGGGTTGATTACGTTGATATTTTCTATTCCCATCGGTTTGATCCGGAAACACCTTTGGAAGAAACCATGATGGCGTTAGATCACATCGTGCGGTCGGGTAGAGCATTATACGTAGGCATCTCCTCCTATAATTCAAAACGCACCCGGGAGGCAGCGGCCATTCTGAAAGAATTAGGTACTCCTTGTCTCATTCATCAGCCTAGCTATTCGTTACTCAATCGTTGGGTGGAAACAGATGGGCTGCTGGATGCCTTGGACGAGTTAGGCATCGGGTCGATCGTTTTCTCGCCATTGGCGCAGGGGTTGCTAACCGACAAATACCTGAACGGAGTGCCTGCTGACAGCCGGGCAAAGAATATCAAACATTTTTTTCATACGGACTTTCTGAGCGAACAAAACTTGGCTAACGTAAAGGGACTTAATGCGATTGCACAGCAACGTGGACAGACACTTGCACAGATGGCCATCGCCTGGGTACTACGGGACGGGCGTGTTACTTCTGCATTGATTGGCGCCAGCAGGCCGGAGCAGGTCGCAGATTGTGTGGGCGCGTTGCGTAATCCGGATTTTTCCACGGATGAATTAGCAGAAATTGACAAGTATGCCAAAGATGGCGATATTAACATCTGGGCCAAGTCGGCCGAACTGGAATAAGTCATTTGGACCGCTCTTTCCATTGTTGACTAAAAGATTTTTCCGCAAGCTGGGGCAAATTCCGATGTTTGCCCCACGCTTTCCTAAAAAAGCGGCGGAGAAAGAAATTTTTGGCTTTTCCACCAAAAAGATCAATAATCCGGCGTTTGGTGATTGCGAAAGTAAACCCCTTCCAGGCTAATTTTTCTGTTTTGGAGACGATACCATTGCTCACTGCATCCCGACGGTTGAGCAATAATAGCTGATGGATGTCTATTTTGACCGGGCAGACTTCAGAGCATTTGCCACATAAACTTGAAGCATAGCTAAGGTGCTTAAAATCTTCCATGCCCCGCAGGTGGGGCGTAATAAGTGACCCAATGGGTCCGCTGTAGGTCGTGTTGTAGGTATGTCCGCCTACATTTTTATAAATAGGGCACGCATTCAGACAGGCACCGCACCGGATGCAGTATAAGCCTTGGCGTTGGTCCTTCTGCGCCAGGAGATTGGTGCGTCCATTGTCCAATAGAACCACATACATTTCTTCTGGTCCATCCGTCTCGTCCGCTTGCCTTGGGCCACCGATAATGCTGTTGTATACCGTAAGACGCTGTCCCGTCCCATGACTGGCCAACAGAGGCCAGAACAAATCAAGGTCCCCCAGCGAAGGAATAATTTTCTCGATACCTACAATCGCAATATGTATTTTGGGAAAGGTTGTAGACAGCCGGGCATTGCCCTCATTTTCTGTAATCGCAATGCTGCCGGTATCGGCAATGAGAAAATTGCCTCCCGTAATGCCTACATCGGCCGACGTATACGGTTCGCGGAGCAGCTCCCTTGCTTTCAGCGTAAGTTCCTGTGCGCTCGCATCGATCGGCGTGCCGAAACGCTCATGGAAGAGCGCTGCGATGTCCGGTAGGCTGAGGTGCATGGCGGGCGTGACGATGTGATAAGGCTTTTGACCGAGGAGTTGCACAATATATTCACCCAAATCTGTTTCAAGGGTGTTTACGCCTTTTTCTTCCAAAAAGTGATTCAGCTCGATTTCCTCCGTGGTCATTGATTTGGATTTTACCACGGTCTTTGCGCCGGCACGCTGCATGATTTTCCAGATCTCCTCCCGTGCTTCTTCCGCATCGTTGGCCCAGATAACTTTCCCGCCCTTTTGGATGAAATTCGATTCAAACTCCGGCAGCAGCTTATCCAGGTTTTCCATCATCCGCCACTTAATGATATGCGCTTTGCGCTTGGAATTTTCAATGTGGTGGAAAGAAGTAAGCCCGATTTGGACCGCAGCATCGTATTTGTCAATATTATAATTGATGATCTGCCGATGGCGCGGTTCGAAAGCCTTGGTCGCACTGTCTTTCAGGAAAGCGGTTTCTTGTACAGACGGCATATGCAGCGTATTTCTATACTAAATAACGTATAAAAATCAAAAGTGTTGTTATGGGCGCTTTGTGGCAATGGCCAATTCTGCCAACTGCTCATCAGAAATGGTCGCTGGCGAGTCAATCATCACATCTCTTCCCGAATTATTTTTGGGAAAGGCGATCACGTCCCGGATGCTGTCTAATTCGGCAAATATTGAAACCAACCGGTCAAAACCAAAAGCAATACCTCCATGCGGGGGCGCCCCGTAGGTGAATGCTTCCAAAAGGAAACCGAACTGCTTTTGTGCCTCTTCCGAGCTAAAACCAAGATGCTTGAACAGCAACGATTGCAACGGACGGTCGTGTATACGGATGGAGCCACCGCCCACTTCTGTGCCGTTGATTACCAGATCATATGCATTGGCCCGCACTTCGCCCGGTTGACTATCCAACAGTGGGATATCTTCGGGTTTAGGGGAAGTGAAGGGATGGTGCATCGCATGATAGCGCCCGCTTTCTTCGTCCCACTCCAACAGCGGAAAATCAACTACCCACAGCGGTGTGTAAGTACCTTTATCCCGCAACCCCTGTTGAGCGGCCACTTCTAGTCGGAGCTCACACAGCTGTTTTCTTACTTTATCCGTTTGTCCGGCCATCACCAGCAAGAGATCACCCGGCTTAGCGTTAAAAGCCGCGGCCCATTGTTCGAGTTGTTGGGGTGTATAAAATTTGTCGACCGACGACTTCAATGTACCATCCTCGTTGTAGCGGAGGTATACCAATCCACTGGCCCCAATTTGAGGCCGCTTTACAAAATCCGTCAGGGCATCCAGTTGTTTACGGGTGTACATGGCACATCCTTCGGCTTTGATGCCAACAACCAGTTCAGCTTGGTCAAATACCGGAAATCCTGCACCTTTGAGCACACTGTTCAGCTCGACGAACGCCATACCGAAACGAAGATCAGGTTTATCGGAACCATAAAGGCGCATCGCCTGTTGGTAAGGCATCCGCGGAATATCACCCAGATCAATGCCCTTCACGGCTTTGAAAAGGTGTTTGATTAAGCCTTCAAAAATTTGGAGGATATCTTCTTGTTCTACAAACGCCATTTCACAGTCTATCTGCGTAAATTCTGGCTGCCTGTCTGCACGCAGGTCTTCGTCGCGGAAACATTTTACGATTTGGAAATACCGGTCAAAGCCCGCAACCATCAGCAATTGCTTGAAGGTTTGCGGCGATTGGGGAAGTGCATAAAACTCTCCCCGGTTCATGCGGCTCGGTACCACAAAGTCACGCGCGCCTTCCGGCGTGGATTTGATCAGTACCGGGGTTTCCACTTCCAGGAAGTCCTGCCCATCAAGGTACTTACGGGTTTCCTGTGCGAGTTTGTGCCGCAATATTAAATTGTTACGTACCGGATTGCGCCGAAGATCCAGGTAGCGGTATTTCATCCGTAGATCATCGCCGCCGTCGGTATCGTCCTCAATTGTAAAAGGCGGAAGTTTTGCCGGATTCAGTACTTCAAGCGACGAAACCTTTAACTCGATATCACCGGTGGCTAACTTCGGGTTTTTATTTTCCCGCTCAATGACGCGTCCGGTGACCTTAATAACGTATTCTCTTCCCAGTTCCCGGGCTTTGCTCCGTAGCGCCTCGTCATCAGCCGCGTCAAACACTAATTGGGTGATTCCGTAGCGGTCCCGTACATCGATAAAGGTCATTCCACCCAGATCACGGGACTTTTGGACCCATCCACTCAAAACAACCGTCTTACCCAAATCTGAAAGGGTCAATTCGCCGCACGTATGTGTTCTATGCATTTTTCGTTGTGTTAAGCGGCAAAAATAGCGGTTTTTTCGGAACAACTACAATACATCCGCATAACTAGCACTACATCAACATAGGCATCCGGCATATGCACGGCCCAATGGTAAATTTTCACCATTGTTAAGTAAAATATTGGATGCACTGCGTGCCCGGATCGCGTCTTTGTTGATGAGGTATGATTTGTGGATCCGGATGAATTTTTTATTGTTTAAGATGGTTTCAGAAACTTCCTTCAGGCATTTGCGGAGTACGATTTTTCTACTGGTTGTAATAAATGTCGTGTAGTTTCCCTCCGCATGCGCATAGAGCATTTCATCTACAGGGATTTTTGTCTTGTGCTTCCCGTCCGGAAGAAAGATGTTCTGATCCTCTTCCTTGGTTTCAGCATGATTGAAAGCAATCTCAATAGAAGCATATACATCATTCCGGTTAAATGGTTTGACGATGTAACCCGCTGGCTTGGTTGATTTTGCTGCCTCAATGGTACTGCGATCTGCATGTGAGGTAAGAAAAATAAAAGGCATATGGTACGTCCGGTTAATCTCATGAGCGAGATCTATCCCGGTTTTCTCTCCCGAAAGAATGATGTCAATCAAAATCAGATCGGGTTGACTGCTATCTATAGCGGCGATAGCATCTTCATATGTCGTAGAAATTCCGCATACCTGATAGCCTAACTCCTCAAGCATGTATTCCAAATCCATGGTGATGATAAGCTGGTCTTCTACGATGAGTATCTTTTTTCGTCTCATGTGATCGATAGAGGTTACAATGACTTGTTATTTTAATTTCAGTACCATAACGGCGGAACTAAAGTAAAAAGGTTGTTCCAATTTTGTTGTAGGAATTTGCCTACATTGTTGCAATTGGTTTAAAATCAAAAGTTTGCATAGTTTATTTTCCGGCCAATTTATTGGCAGGTACCATCTTTTAGTATCCACACCCTGGAAGCGGTGCTGCTGTTGGGGTCCGGGCGGTCCTTTTCTTTGATTTCATATCCCAAAATAATACTCCCCTTTTTCGGATTGCCCACGGCTGTCAGCGCGATGGTGTCTCCCTTATCCAGTTGGATCGTTGTTTCAAATGGTAGTGATTCGGGTTCGATGGTAACCTTACCCTTACTCGTCTTGTAGGTGATTGTCGATACCGATGCATTTTCGTAAGCAGCTACTTGGTAGGTTACCAGACTGGGTTCAGAAATGCGTAATGCCTCGATGTCGCAATTGCATTGCGAGGGATATAACTCCTGACTTTTATCGCACGATAAAAGAGGGAGAAGAATAAATAACATCCTGACGACATCGGCTAAATGCATAACAGCTTTTAATAGGTATTTTAATTAATTAAAGGCAAAGATGCCTATAAAACATGCGGAAAAGGGATAAAACGCACCGCTATTTTTGGTTTTGTAGAAATTCCACTACAAACGTGTCGCCGATTGCCTTTCCATGCGTAACCTCTCTCCGTTTTCGGGGAGAGGACAACGCTTTTCGCGTGGCCTCCTGCCTTGGACTTGTTTCGGGATAAATTGCTTTTCAAATGGGCGAAAACTTGCTTCCTGAGCAAGAATTTGATTCCGGGAGATATCCGTGATTTTCGTTGTGTTTCCATTCAAATATGAGGTGATTTGGATGTGGAAAACTTTTTTGTGGGAAAAAGTGGGAGAAAGTGGAGTAAATTTCTACTTTTACATCACATTTATTGGGTAAAGTGTTGATATGGGTCACCTCATAGGCGAATTTGATTGCAAGTTAGACACCAAAGGACGGATGGTGTTGCCAGCTGCGCTCAAAAGGCAAATGCCTGAAGTAGAGCAGCATGGGCTTGTAATTAATCGCGGTTTTGAGAAGCATTTGGTTATTTACCCAAGAGGTGAGTGGGACAAGATCACGAATAAACTGGCGAAATTGAATCAATACGTGGCAAGGAACAGGAAGTTTATACGGGATTTTACCCGTGGGGCCACAGAGCTGGCGTTGGATTCGGCTGGGCGCGTACTGCTGCCTAAATCATTACTTGAGTATGGAGGGATTGAAACTGAAATTGTGCTTTCCTGTCAGTTTAATAAAATTGAGGTGTGGTCTAAGGATGCCTATAATAAGTTGTGGGAAGATGAAGAGGATGACGATTTTGCGGCACTGGCGGAAGAAGTGATGGGGGGAGGGAATCTAGATATGGAAGACGATGGATAGTGTGTACCATGTGCCTGTAATGCTCCGCGAATGCATGGATGCATTGGTAATAAAGCCCGATGGAGTATATGTAGACGTGACATTTGGTGGTGGTGGGCATTCAAGAGAAATAGTAAAACAATTGGGGCCGGGTGGAAAGCTGTATGCATTTGATCAGGATTCCGATGCGTTGCGAAACGCAGTGGTAGATGAGCGGTTCGTGCTCATTCATCAGAACTTCAGGTTTTTGAAAAATAATTTGCGCCTTCACGGTGTCAGGGAAGTTGACGGAATTCTGGCAGATCTAGGGGTTTCTTCTCATCAGTTTGACAGTGCCGGGCGGGGATTTTCTACCCGTTTTGATGCGGCGCTGGATATGCGTATGGATCAATCCGGGGAACGGGATGCCAAATACGTGCTGAACACGTATCCGGAGCCGGAGCTTCACCGCATCTTCGGGATGTATGGCGAGGTGCATAATGCGCGTACGTTGGCAAAAACAATTGTGGCCGCTCGTGCGATCCAGCCGATTCATACGGTTGAAGAGTTGAAAAACCTGGTGAAAAACCTAGTGCCACGCGGTAAGGAGCATAAATATTATGCGCAGTTGTTTCAGGCTTTGCGCATTGAAGTGAATGGCGAACTAGAAGCATTGCAGGAGTTTCTTCAGCAGAGTATATTGTTGCTGAAACCAAAGGGCAGGCTGGTTGTGATGTCCTATCATTCACTGGAAGATCGCTTGGTAAAGAGTTTTATGGCAAAAGGTAAATTTAAAGGTGAGGTGGAGAAAGATTTTTTCGGGCATGAGATTAAGCCGTTTAAGGTGATTAGCCGGAAGGCGATCACGGCAGGTGAGGACGAATTGGCTCGTAACAGTAGGGCGCGGAGCGCAAAGTTGAGGGTGGCAGAAAAGATATAGCGAAGAATGGCAAGGAACGCATACAAACAACAAGAGTTGAGTGAAGAGCAGCAGGTGGAGCTGCAGGAAACCGTGGAAGAAAAGGCCGATGCGACACGCACGTTCTTTCAATCGTTGTTTGCTTCCAACCGGTTTTCGTCATCGGTGTTTGTGGGATACATTCCTTTCATCGCTTTTGTTGGCTTGTTAGCCATTATCTATATTGCTAATCGGCATTACGCTGAACGGACCGTGCGGGAGATCGACCGTCTGGGAAAAGAAGTCAAAGAGATGAATTGGGATTACAAATCCTTATCGGCAGATTTAATGAAGTTGACTACCCAAACAGAGATTGCTAAACGTGTGGATAGTATGGGGTTGAAAGAGCGGACGGAGCCGCCAAAAAAAATTAGGGTTGTCAAACCAAAAAAATAGCAGGGAACAAATCTACACATACATGAATATCAGAACCGACATATTACTAAGAGTCTATCTGTCTTTCGGACTGATTGTGTTGGTCGCAGTCGCTGTGCTGGTCAAGCTTTTCCACCTGCAGTATGTAGAAGGTGATGTTTGGCGGACCAAGGCCGATAGCCTGTCTACGCGTTATGTGGATGTTGAAGCGGTGCGTGGTAATATCTTTTCAAACGATGGCAGTTTGTTGGCCACTTCGGTACCTGAATATGATCTGCGGATGGATTTGCTGGCGCCGGGTATAGAAGATAATGATATTTTCTATTCCAAAGTGGACTCACTGGCCGCTAAGTTGTCGGCATTTTTTGGTGATAAATCATCGGCCCAATACTCACGGCTGCTGAAAGAAGCACGCAGTAAAAAGAACCGCTATTATTTGATTAAGCGGGATGTTGGTCACCAGGAGTTAAAGCAGATACGGGAATTTCCGATTTTCAACTTGGGTAAATATAAAGGCGGGTTGATCGCTGAACGTAAAAATAAACGGATTTTGCCATTCACCAATCTGGCGGCGCGGACCATTGGGTACAAGATACCTACCGAAAACGTGCATGTAGGACTCGAGGGTGCATATGGCGAATACATCGACGGTAGGAGCGGAAAGCGGTTGGTGCAGCGCATAGCCGGTGGTGTGTGGATGCCGGTAAACCGGGAAATTGAGGTGGCGCCTGTCGATGGTTCGGATATCATCTCGACCATTGACGTCAATATGCAGGACATGGCTCAGCGCGCATTGGAAAAGCAGCTGATTGCGAGCGATGCAGATAACGGCTGTGTGGTGTTAATGGAAGTGGCTACCGGCGAAATCCGGGCAATTGCCAATTTTACGAAGGATACCGACGGTAAATACCGGGAAAAATTTAACTATGCGATCGCGCAAAGTGCTGAGCCGGGTTCGACTTTCAAACTCGCATCTTACCTGGTGGCATTGGATGATGGTAAAATTGATACAAACACCATCATCGAAACTGGGAATGGCACCTACCAGGTGCATCGGCACACCATTAAGGATACGCACGCTTATGGCACCGTTACGGTGAAGAAAGCATTTGAAGTATCCTCCAATGTGGCAATTACCAAAATTATCAATACGTATTACAAAAACAACCCGGCGGCGTTCACCAAGCGCCTGCATGCGTTGCACCTGAATGAGCCGCTTGGTCTCCAGATTCCCGGAGAAGGCAACCCGTTGATCAAAACGCCGGAGAGCAAAAGTTGGAGCGGGCTTTCTCTTCCACAGATGGCGTATGGATATGAGTTGAAGCTCACGCCATTGCAAACGCTTACCTTATACAACGCCGTTGCGAATAACGGTAAAATGGTAGCACCACTGTTTGTAAAGGAAATCCGGCACTTGGGTAATACCATCGAACGTTTCGAGCCACGGGTAATCGAAGAACAGATTGCTTCGCCGAGTACCATCGGTAAATTGCGGGCCATGCTGGAAGGCGTAATGATCGAAGGGACCGGTAAGCGATTGCATAACCCGCTCTTCCCAACCGCCGGTAAAACCGGTACGGCACAGATGGCCGACGGTGCTGCCGGTTACCGTAACCGTAAGTATCAGTCGTCATTTGCGGGATATTTCCCCGCAGACAACCCGAAATATTCGATGATAGTGGTCGTCCGGAATCCGCGTAACGGTTACTACGGCGCTTCCATAGCGGGCCCGGTATTCCGCGAATTAGCGGATATGGTTTATGCCAATGACCTCAACCTGCAGGACGATTTTGATCAGATGCGGTTTGTCGGTAATACCGAACCGCCTCCTTCACTGAAAGGTTCCAAGGCAGCAACACTGCGGGTTTTTGAAGCATTGGGGGTTAAGACCACTTATGCTTCTGCCGAACCGCTGCAGACGATAGATACAATCAAGGGAATCGCATTCTCGGATGAAGAAATCAAAGAGGGTGTCGTGCCTGATGTGAGGGGCATGGGACTCATCGACGCATTGTATGCACTCGAAAATTCAGGTTGCCGCGCGCAGGTGAAAGGCAAGGGAAAGGTAACAGCTCAATCCTTAACTGCCGGACAAAAGATCAAAATAGGAACTCCCATATCGATTGAACTGCAATGAGGGCACTGAAAGACATACTCCACGGCATACCGGTACGGCAGGTGATCGGAAATCTGAACGTAACGGTGCAAAATTTGTGCTTTGATTCGCGCAGCGTGGTGCCCGGTGGTGTATTTGTTGCAGTGGTGGGTACTCATACAGATGGGCATGCTTACATCGATGGTGCAATTGCAGCGGGTGCATCTGTTGTGCTCTGTGAGCGGTTGCCGGAAATAAACCGCGATGATGTTACCTATATACAAGTGGATGATACGGCGTTTGCTTTGGGTGTTTCGGCCTCCAACTACTACGGAAACCCCTCTAAACGACTGCGACTGGTGGGGATTACGGGTACCAACGGGAAGACCACCATTGCAACGTTGTTGTACAAGCTTTTCCGGAAACTTGGTTATGAAGCCGGGTTGTTATCCACGGTTCAGAATCAGGTAGGTGATCGTGTCGTGGCCGCTACACACACAACACCTGATCCCATTGCACTTAATAAACTCCTGCACGAAATGGTGGAGGCCGGTTGCGATTATTGTTTCATGGAAGTCAGTTCGCACGCTATTGTACAGCAGCGGATCGCTGGACTCAATTTTGCAGGCGGAATTTTCTCAAATATTACACACGATCATTTAGATTTCCATAAAACTTTCGACGGATACATCAAAGCTAAAAAGACTTTTTTCGATGGACTTGACCGGTTTGCTTTTGCACTTTCCAACGCCGATGATAAAAATGGAAAGGTCATGCTCCAGAATACATTTGCTCATAAGAAGACCTATGGGATCAAAAGCATGGCCGATTTCAAAGCAAAGATCATCGAAAGCCATTTTGATGGAATGATGCTTTACCTGGATGGTCAGGAAGTATGGGTAAAGCTCGTGGGAAGCTTCAATGCATACAACATATTAGCGGTGTACGGTGCGGCAATCCTGTTAGAACAGGAAACTGTAAAGGTACTCACCGCACTAAGTAACATTACCGGCGCAGAGGGTCGTTTTGATACCATGATTTCGCCGAAAGGGGTTGTCGGTATCGTGGATTATGCGCACACGCCGGATGCAGTGCTGAACGTGTTGGAAACCATCAACGATCTACGGAAAAAGAATGAACAGATCATTACCGTGCTTGGATGTGGAGGGGATCGGGATAAGGCAAAGCGGCCCCAGATGGCAGCCGTTGCTGTGAACAACAGCGATAAGGTGATCATCACGTCAGATAATCCGCGTACGGAAGATCCCTTGCAAATTATCCGCGAAATGGAAACCGGCATTCCCGAAGATGGGAAGCGGAAGGTATTTTCCATTGCCGATAGACGGGAAGCGATACGGGCTGCTTGCCATTTGGCACAACCAGGAGACATTATTTTGGTAGCAGGAAAAGGTCACGAAAAATATCAGGAGATCAACGGTGAGCGTTTTGATTTTGATGATAAACAGGTTTTAAGTAACGCATTTAACGAACAATAACGCCTATATGCTCTATTATTTATTTACTTGGATAGAACAGTACGTACATATTCCCGGGTCGGGTCTGTTTCAATACATTTCGTTCCGTACAGCTGTGGCGGTTATTGTCTCGTTGATCATCACGACGGGGTATGGCAGTCGCCTGATCCGTGTTTTGCGGGCCAAGCAGGTAGGGGAGACCATCCGGGATTTGGGACTTGAGGGCGAGAGGAAAAAGCAGGGTACACCAACCATGGGCGGTTTGATTATTATAGCCGGTATCATGATCCCAACGTTATTATTTGCCAAACTGGAGAATATTTACGTGATCTTGATGCTGATTACCACTGTTTGGATGGGAGCCATCGGTTTTCTGGATGATTATATCAAAGTATTCCGGAAGAATAAAGAAGGGCTGGCAGGCCGTTTCAAAGTCGTCGGACAGGTAGGCTTGGGAATCATCATTGCCTGTACGATGTATTTTCATCCGGAGATCGTCGTACGTGAAACCATAAAGAACCCTGCGCCGGGTAGCCAGGTCGAGGCGCATATTCAGGAGGGGACCGGACAGAAATATTACACACGGGATGTCAAGTCAACAAAAACGAATATCCCGTTTTATAAGAACAACGAGTTTGACTACGCGAAAGTATTAAGCACATTTGGCCTAAGTGGTCCTGTCCTTACGTTTATCGTCTTTCTGTTGGTGGTCGTTGTGATCGTGACAGCGGTATCCAATGGAGCCAATATCACAGATGGTATCGACGGGTTGGCAACGGGTACGTCGGCTACTATAGGCGGCACACTCGCAATTTTGGCATATGTATCCGGCAACGTAATCTTTTCCGATTACCTCAACATCATGTATATCCCCAATTCCGGCGAGCTGGTTATCTTCGCCGGCGCATTCGTCGGGGCCTGCACCGGATTTCTCTGGTACAATTCCTATCCGGCACAGGTATTTATGGGGGATACCGGGAGTCTCGCCATCGGTGGTATTATTGCGGCGTTTGCCGTTTTAATACGAAAAGAACTTCTCATTCCCATCTTATGCGGCGTCTTTCTCATTGAAAACTTATCCGTAATCATGCAGGTATCCTATTTCAAATATACCAAGCGTAAATACGGAGAGGGGAAACGGATATTCCGGATGGCTCCCCTGCATCATCATTACCAGAAAAAAGGATATCACGAAGCCAAGATTGTTACGCGGTTCTGGATATTGGGTGTTATCCTGGCAGTACTTACCATCGTAACCTTAAAAGTAAGATAGTGATGGCGGCAATACCTACATATCATTATCCGCAGCAAGGCAAGCTGACCGTATTAGGCGCCGGCGAAAGCGGTGTGGGTACCGCCATACTTGCTCAGAAAAAGGGATTTGACGTATGGGTGTCAGATAGTGGAAAGATTGCTGAACGCTACAAAAAAGAGCTACAGGAGACGGGTATCCGGTATGAAGAAGGCAAGCACAGCGAACAGGAAATAATCAGCTCAGACTTGGTGGTAAAAAGTCCGGGAATACCGCAAAACGTGCCCATCGTGCAACGGCTTAAAGCCGCAGGTATACCGGTAATTGCTGAAATCGAATTTGCCGCGCAATATACCGATGCCAAGCTGATTTGCATTACCGGGTCCAATGGAAAATCGACCACGACGATGCTCACCTGGCACCTATTGAACCACGCGGGGCTCAATGTCGGACTGGCGGGCAATATCGGCCGGAGTTTCGCTTTACAGGTAGCGCGTGAGCAATACGATTACTACGTGCTGGAATTAAGCAGTTTTATGTTGGATGATATGGAACATTTCCGTGCCAATGTGGCGGTATTGCTGAACATTACACCCGATCACCTTGACCGATACGATTACAAGCTCGAAAATTATGCCGATTCTAAATTCCGGATCATCCGGAACCAACAACCGGAAGACCTGTTTATCTACTGCGCGGACGATCCCGTTACCGTGCAGGGTTTAGAGAAACATCATCCAATCGCTAAAATGCTCCCATTCAGTATCGTCAAGCATGTCGAGCCGGGGGCATACCTAACTAGCAACAATGAAATAGTGATTAACATACCACATCAAGATACATTTACAATGGATATCAACGAACTTTCGCTTCAGGGCAAACACAACGTGTACAACAATATGGCTTCCGGTTTGGTGGCCAAAGCGCAGGAACTTCGTAATGCTACCATGAAGGAAAGCATGGGATCGTTTAAGAACATCCCTCACCGCCTTGAATTTGTAGCCTGCATTGCAGGGGTCAATTACATTAACGATTCCAAAGCAACCAACGTGAATGCAGTATGGTATGCACTGGAAAGCCTCGCTCCGCAGGTTGTACTGATCATGGGCGGTGTAGATAAAGGCAATGATTACGAGATGCTCCGTGACCTGGTACGCACCAAGGTACGGGCAATCGTGTGCATCGGAAAAGACAATTCACGGATCTACGACTCGTTGGAGGAGGACGCACAAATCATCGTGAACAGCTCCAGCATGCGCGATGCGGTCGAGATCGCTTCCCACCTTGCACAAAAGGGTGATACTGTGCTGTTGTCGCCTGCCTGTGCAAGTTTCGACTGGTTTAAGAATTTTGAGGACCGGGGAGAGCAGTTCAAGGAAGCCGTAATGGATTTATAGTAGCCGACAGCTGACAGCCGATAACTGATAACTAACAAAAACATGGAAAAGGCATTTTCGAAACTAAAAGGAGACCGCTGGTTATGGATCATTATTATTATCCTGTCGGTTTGGTCGTTGTTAGCCGTATATAGTTCGGTTGGAACACTGGCTTATAAAGAGGGCAAGGGTACGGAGGTATACCTGATTAAACATACTTTATTGATATTCGGTGGTTTTGCGCTGATGTATTTTTCACATTTGCTGGACTACCGTTGGTATGCGGGCATTTCCAAAATTCTGATGGCTGTCACCATTCCGCTATTACTATACACGCTTATTTTCGGAGATACCATCAACGATGCAAACCGTTGGGTGACGATCCCGGTAATCAACCAGACATTCCAGACGTCCGATTTGGCAAAGTTGGCACTCATTACGTTTCTCGCCCGGACGCTGACCCGTAAACAGGAAAACATCAAAGACGTAAAAAAAGCGTTCCTACCCATTATGGGGTCTGTCTGCCTCATCTTTGCATTGATAGCCCCAGCCAACCTTTCCACGGCACTGATGCTGTTTGGCGTGAGTGTGTTGTTGTTAATCATCGGTCGTATCAGCATCAAGCAGATCGCTTACGTTTGCCTGGGGGTTTTTGTATTGTTGGTTTTGGTGGTTTCGCTAGGGCCAAGAAGGCAGACTTATATGTCGCGCGTGCAAACATATATGAGTGGCGAAGCTGCCGATGACGACAAGTCGTTTCAGTCCGATCATGCCAAGATAGCCATTGCAACCGGCGGATTGTTTGGCAAAGGGCCTGGCAATAGTTCCCAACGGAACGTGCTGCCTCATCCGTATTCAGATTTTATCTTTGCCATTATTGTTGAAGAATATGGCGCGATTGGCGGCTTCGTGCTGGTATGTCTATACGTAGCCCTCATGTTCCGGTGTATCCGTATCGTAACGCTTAGTCCCAAGGCTTTCGGTGCCTTACTGGCCGCCGGTTTGGGTTTCAGCCTTACCTTGCAGGCGCTTGGAAATATGGCGGTAGCTGTAGGGCTCGGTCCGGTTACGGGAATCCCGTTACCGTTAGTGAGTATGGGGGGGACCTCAATATTGTTTACCAGCGTAGCTTTTGGGATTATCTTAAGTGTGAGCCGGAACATTGACGAACTGAAAGAGAAGGGAACGGAACGCACAGCCAGAAAAGTGGTAATTGGCGAAATTCCAGCGATGGGATAAGTTTGAAGAATAAATAAAATCAGGTAAAAGACATGGCAAAGCGGATTATCATCAGCGGCGGGGGTACCGGAGGGCATATCTTTCCTGCTATTGCTATTGCCCATGCAGTGAAACGACTGGCCCCCGATACTCAGTTTCTTTTTGTGGGGGCCAACGGGCGGATGGAAATGGATAAGGTACCTGCAGCAGGATATGAGATCGTGGGGCTGGACATTCAGGGAATTGATCGGAAATCAATATGGAAGAATCTCACGCTGCCTTTCAAACTTTACAAAAGTATCAGCAAAGCACGGCAGATTGTCCGGGATTTTAAGCCGGATGTTGCCGTGGGAGTAGGAGGATATGCATCGGGGCCGCTGCTTCATACCGCTGCACAAATGGGTATTCCCTGTTTGATTCAGGAGCAGAATTCCTACGCTGGTGTCACCAATAAGCGTTTGGGAAAGAAGGTTAATAAGATATGCGTCGCTTTTGACGGAATGGAACGGTTCTTTCCCAAGGAAAAAATTCTATTTACGGGAAATCCAATCCGGCGGGAGTCGGTGGAGATTCATAATAAACGATTCGAGGCGGCCGAATTGCTGAGCCTTTCTCCACACCGAAAGACCGTTTTGTTAACCGGTGGAAGTTTGGGCGCACGCACGTTAAACGAATGCATGCTGGCTGGCCTTGATAAACTCGTCAACGCAGAGGCACAGGTAATTTGGCAATGCGGTGCATATTATTACGACGAGCTGAACCGCGTTGTAGCAGATAGGTATAAAGACCAGGTGAAACTGACGGCCTTCCTTCATCGGATGGATTTGGCGTATGCGGCTGCCGATATCATCATTGCGCGGGCAGGCGCCGGCACCATCGCAGAGCTCTGTGTGGTAGGCAAGCCAGCCATTCTGGTGCCTTCGCCGAATGTCGCCGAAGATCATCAGACCAAAAATGCGCTGGCATTGGTAACTAAAAATGCAGCACTGATGGTGAGCGATGCGGAAGCTCCCCAGAAATTGATCGATACGGCGTTGAATCTGTTGAATGACCGGAAACAAGGTGCCATATTGGAAGCAAATATTAAACAACTTGCCATTTTGGATGCAGATGAAGTGATTGCACGGGAAGTGCTGAAACTGGCAGGAGAACATCACACGAAAAAATAGGTATAAGACAAATATGAACATAGATAACATCAGACAGGTATACCTTATCGGGATTGGCGGCATCGGCATGAGTGCCTTGGCACGGTATTTCCGTCACCTGGGCTGTTTGGTGGGAGGGTATGACAAGACGGAAACCATATTGACGAAACAACTGGTTGCCGAAGGTATCCCCGTTACCTATACCGATGATTTTACATTGGTAGATGATTCCTTCAAGGCCACCGATGAACATACATTGATTATTTATACGCCGGCGGTCCCAAGTGAATTAGGTATCCTTAATCAATTTCAACAACTGGGGCATACCCTATTTAAACGTTCGCAGGTGCTTGGATTGATCAGTCAGAAGCGGTTTACAATAGCCGTGGCAGGTACACATGGCAAAACGACTACTTCTACGCTTATCGCACACATCCTGACCGATAGTGGATATGGATGCGCTGCATTTTTGGGCGGAATCAGTACCAATTATAACAGCAATGTACTTTTCTCTGACAGCAAGGTTGTGGTGGTAGAGGCGGATGAATACGATCGGTCATTTCTGACGCTGTATCCTGATATTGCCGTGGTGACATCGGCAGATGCAGATCATTTGGACATCTATGGAGATAAAAATCAGCTGCACGAATCTTTTTCCCTGTTTCTGAATCAATTGCACCCAGATGGAATAAGTATTGTAAAAGCGGGATTGCCGTTTGAAGCGGATATACGGTATGCTGCCGGTATACCAACGGACGCTTATGCCGATCGGATTCGTGTGGAAGGAGACGCGTTCTTTTTTGACTACATCGGACAGGGAGCGAAGTTGGCAAATGTGCATTTGGGAATACCGGGTAAACACAACGTCGAAAATGCGGTCGCTGCTATTACAGTTGCGCGGCAATTGGAAATTCCCGATGCGAAGATCGTTCAGGCATTGTCGTCGTTTTCCGGTGTAAAACGTCGTTTTGAATACATTGTAAAGACAGATGACACCATCTATATTGATGATTACGCGCATCATCCCGAAGAATTAAGGGCTTTTCTATCGGCGGTGAGACAACTGTATCCCGAGAAGAAATTAACAGCGGTTTTCCAACCCCATTTATTCACCCGGACGCGCGACTTTGCAGATGGATTTGCGGAAGTACTTTCCGAGGTGGATACGTTGCTGCTATTGGAGATTTACCCCGCGAGGGAATTGCCGATAAAGGGCGTCGATTCACGGATGTTGCTTAACAAAATAACGATAACCGATAAACACATTGTAACGCCAGACAACGTAAAGGATTATGTACGCAAATGCAGGCCGGAACTGCTGGTAACCATCGGAGCGGGAGACATCGATTTATTAGTGGAACCCTTGAAAGCGATTTTAAAAGATGCTTAAACAACTCGCATATCAATTCAATTGGCGCGGTTTGCTGTATGCCGTGACCGGGCTTCTTGTATTGGCAGGATTGGTGTTGCTCATGGGATTTATTGGCACAAAAAGCAGTGAACAAGGCTGCTCTGACGTACAGGTTGTTGTGTTAGGTAATGAATCATTTATTGAACAGAAGGACATTATGGCACTACTGGTCGAAAAGTACGGCGAACTGGTAGGGCGTACATTGGAATCGATTCCCATTCACGAGATGGAAACGGATTTGCGGCAGATTCCATTTGTCTTTTCCGCTATCGTGACCATTGATATGGATGGCGTATTGACTGTGCGGGTTAAGCAACGGGAAGCTGTGGTACGAGTCATCAATGAAAAAGGACTGGATTTTTATATCGATATGCAGGGGCATAAAATGCCTGTGTCACTCAAGTATGTGCCACATGTACCGGTTGTGAATGGATACATTTCCGAGCCTTATAACGGTTCACTTGATAGTATCGAGAGTCAGCTGGTTAAGGATATATTCAAAACGGCGCAATTTATCAGTAATGACAGTATTTGGAATAGCCAGGTGGTACAGCTATATGTCAACGAACAGCGCGATATCGAACTCATACCCCGGGTGGGCAACCAGCAGATTATTTTGGGCAATGCAGACTCGCTGGAGCGAAAATTTGATAAATTGAAATTATTTTACAGCAAAATCGTGCCGAAAACGGGCATCGGAGCGTATAAATCAGTTAATTTAAAATTTGCGGGGCAGCTTGTTTGCGAACGAAGCGAACACTTCAAACCCGAGAATATCATCGTTCAGGATTCAACACAACAAAATAATAGTAGCAACAATACACAATAGCGTTATGAAAACCAAAATGAAAACCGAAAGAGACTCGCCAATCGTAGTGGGACTTGATATTGGTACCACTAAAATATGCGTCACAGTGGGAAGACGCAGCGGGACGAATAAGATTGAAATCCTTGGCGTGGGTAAAGCCGAATCATCAGGTGTAAGCCGCGGAGTAGTGGCCAATATCCAAAAGACGGTCAACAGCATCGTCCAAGCCGTGGAAGAGGCGGGAGGGCAATCCAATGTGGATGTGAAAGTCGTTAATGTAGGTATCGCCGGACAGCATATTAAGAGTATCCAGCATCGGGGCATTCTTACTCGGAAAGACGACAACGAAATCAGCCGCTGGGATATTGAACGGTTGATCGAAGACATGTATAAACTCGTGCTGCCTCCGGGCGAGGAAATTATCCATGTGCTTCCGCAGGAATTTACCATAGACAATGAGCCGGGTATCAAAGATCCCATCGGGATGGCAGGCCGGCGGATGGAAGCCAATTTTCACATCATTTCAGGACATGTAAGCGCAATCAAGAACATCAAAAAATGCATCGATAACGCTTCTTTGGAAGTGCAGGATCTTATCCTCGAACCATTGGCATCTTCCGAAGCCGTATTGGATGAGGCCGATAAAGATGCCGGCGTCGTGTTAGTGGATATCGGTGGAGGGACAACAGACGTTGCGATCTTCCACGAGGGAATTATCCGCCATACCGCCGTGATTCCATTAGGAGGCAACATCGTAACAGAAGATATCAAGCAAGGGTGCGCCGTATTACGTAACCAGGCCGAGTTATTGAAAATCCGGTTCGGCTCAGCATTGGCCGATGAGAATAAGGAGAATGAGGTCATCTGCGTGCCGGGCCTCCGGGGGCGTGAACCCAAAGAAATTTCTGTAAAAAATCTTGCCTATATTATACAGGCACGGATGGAGGAGATTATTGAGCATGTTTATTACGAAATTAAATCTTCGGGATACGAAAATAAACTGATCGGTGGAATTGTCATTACAGGAGGAGGGGCGCAGCTGAAGCACCTCGTGCAGTTAGTGGAATACATCACCGGCATCGATTGCCGCGTCGGATTCCCCAACGAGCATTTGGCGAAAAACGAAGTGTTGCCTAAAAATGTGTATGACGAGCTGAAAAGCCCCTTGTACGCAACCGGCATCGGCTTGTTAATTAAGGGAATACAAGCAGAGGAAGAGCAGGCTGAGCTGAATGAAAAGCCGGGAAGCCAGGTGTCTGTGAAGGATATTACAGAGAAGGGCTATAAAGAAAAAGGGCTTTTCAAGTGGTTCAAAGACATCATTAAGGACGGAAACGAAATTGATGACGAAAGTTATTTAGGCAAGAAATAATTTTCAACAATTGCTGTTTTTTCCACATTATTAACAATTGTGGAAAACTGTTGTGTAAAAAGTGCTATTATTACGCTACGATTATAGTGTAGAATTGAGTTTTGTATACCGCTCTATTCGAGCAAAATACGATTGAGTTATGTCTTTTAAGTTTGAAATGTTAAAGGAACAATCGGCAATTATCAAGGTAATTGGCGTTGGTGGAGGCGGTGGAAATGCAGTCAACCACATGTATAAGCAAGGGATCAGTGGTGTAGATTTCATTGTCTGCAACACAGATGCGCAAGCACTTGAACTGAGCCCCATTCCCAACAAAGTACAGTTAGGAGCAAGCCTGACGGAGGGGATGGGGGCCGGGGCAGATCCCACAGTAGGGGAAAACTCAGCCATCGAGAGTATCGAAGATATCAAACGCATGTTGGGCTCGAACACCAAAATGCTGTTTATCACGGCCGGGATGGGTGGCGGTACCGGTACAGGTGCGAGTCCCGTATTGGCCAAGGCGGCAAAAGAATTGGGAATCCTTACGGTAGCTATTGTCACCACGCCATTTGCTTTTGAAGGCAAAAGGAGGCGTGTGCAGGCGGAGGAAGGTTTGGGCGAATTAAGGAAATATGTGGATTCCTATCTGGTTATTTCCAACGACAGGCTCCGGGATATCTTTGGAAACCTCACCATGACAGCTGCTTTCGCAAAAGCAGATGATATCCTCACTACCGCGGCAAAAGGCATTGCTGAAATTATCACCATTCCCGGGTATGTGAATGTGGATTTCAAGGATGTACGGACCGTGATGAACGATAGCGGTGTAGCCATCATGGGCAATGCAGTTGCCGAGGGCGAACAACGGGCATTACGAGCGGTGGAAGGGGCGTTGGCATCGCCACTCCTGAAGGATAACGAGATCGAAGGCGCACGCTATATTTTGCTTAATATCACTTCCGGCAAGCAGGAAGTAACCATGGATGAGGTGACCATCATTACGGATTACATCCAGGATAAAGCTGGTTTATCAGCCGATTTGATTTGGGGTAATTGTATCAATGAATCCTTTGAGAACGAATTATCGGTAACCATTATCGCGACCGGTTTCCAAACCTCTGAAGAACGGATAAAAGAAAAGGAAAACGAGCGGATTGAAATTCCCCTTACCCCAGAAGAGTCAAAAGCTCCTTATGTAAAGCCGATTAATCGCTTTGTTCAGCGGGAAGCTGCAGCAACCGACAGCGAACCGGTTCTCAAGTCCGATGTGGAAGAACACAGTGAACCGAAGTCCACCGTACAGCAAGTCGATCTATTCAGCAATCCGGTATCAAAACCCCAGTTGCGGAACAGCACGCCTGATAAGGATGGAATCATCCGTCACACATTGGCACCCCAGGAGCAACAGGCCGAAGAAAAAGAGACAGACGACGGATACGAAGTGAAAACCACACCGTCTGCTTTTCATTTTGAGTTGCCTTCGGTAGTTGATGACAAGGCACCCGAAGTTGACGATACGCCCACCAATGATAAGGATTATCCGGCTGCGGCAGCACCCGCACCGGTAGAATCCACTTACAAGGCGGATGAACATAAGACTCCGGATTACGTGGAAAAAGAATTGCTCAAAACCAAAGAACGCATTTTACGGCTTAAGGAGCTGAGCATGAAATTGAAATCGGCAAACGGTCTGCAGGAGCTGGAAACTGAACCGGCCTACCGCCGGAAACAGATGGCATTGGACGATGTACCGCACTCATCGGAGTCTCAGGTTTCAAGATTTACGTTATCGACCGATGAGGGCATTACGGAAATCCGACCAAACAACTCTTTTTTACATGACAATGTAGATTAGGCACCGGTTGCCTATTTGTTAATCATAACTGTTTGGTGGAAGTTCGTTAGAATGGAACACCAAGCAGTTTTTTTTTAGCTGGGTCCCCCATCACTGATCCCCCATCACTGATCACTAACAGCAGTTATGTAAATTTAGTGTAAACAACCGGGGTGTATGCCAACAGTTATGAACGCCTTGTATTGGTAACATTTGATTTAAAGTTTATCTTTGCAACAATTTTTTTGTACAAATTATATTGAAACACGATATTGGACTTATTTGATAAAATCACAAAAAATTTCGGGCCAATCGGGCAACACTATGAATGGTCGCACGGCTATTTTTCATTTCCAAAACTGGAAGGGGAAATAGCACCCCGCATGCTGTTCCAGGGAAAGGAACACCTGGTTTGGAGCCTGAATAACTACCTCGGACTGGCAAATCACCCGGAAATAAGAGAGGTGGACGCACAAGCAGCGGCAGATTACGGATTAGCCTACCCCATGGGCGCTCGGATGATGTCCGGAAACAGCATACACCACGAAGAACTGGAACAGGATCTGGCTGCCTTCGTCGGTAAGGAGGATGCATTCTTGCTCAATTACGGTTATCAGGGGATGCTCTCTATCATTGATGCCCTGTTAGACCGTAACGATGTAGTAGTTTACGATGCCGAATCACACGCTTGCATCGTAGACGGTGTGCGGTTGCATCTGGGGAAGCGTTTTGTCTATCGGCATAACGATATTGAAAGCTGTGAAAAACAGTTGGCCCGGGCCAGCAAATTAGCCAATGCCAACGGCGGGTCGGTGCTACTGATCACAGAAGGTGTTTTCGGAATGTCCGGTGCCCAGGGGCACCTGAAAAAGATTGCTGCGTTGAAGAAGCAATATGGATTCCGGATGCTGGTAGATGATGCCCACGGATTTGGTACCATGGGCCCAACGGGGGCCGGTACCCACGAAGCCCAGGATTGTGTAGAAGATATTGACATATATTTCGGGACATTTGCAAAATCAATGGCCGGGATCGGTGCATTTGTGGCTTCCACCCGGGAAGTAATTACCTACCTGCGATATAACATGCGCTCCCAGACATTTGCAAAGTCACTGCCCATGCCGATGGTAATCGGATTAAAAAAGCGGTTTGAATTGTTAAAAAACAGTCCTGAATTACGGGAGAAGCTGTGGAACATCGCACTGACTTTGCAAAAAGGGCTCACTGAGCGGGGGTTTGACATTGGGGCTACCAATACCATGGTGACCCCCGTATTCCTTAAGGGTGATCTTAACGAAGCAACGGCCCTCACGCGCGATTTAAGAGAAACACACGGTGTATTTTGTTCCATTGTGGTATATCCTGTCATACCCAAAGGGCTCATCGAGCTAAGACTCATCCCCACGGCCGTCCATACGGCAGAAGATGTTGCATATACATTGGACGCCTTTACCGCCATCAGCGAAAAATTGCAGGCAGGTTATTACAAACAGGCGGTTTCTTTACAATCGGAATAGTTTAATCTATATAATCACAAAAAAGGGGTCAAAAAGCGATTTTTATAAGCTTTTTGGCCCTTTTTGTTTGCTGGTTAATTTTCAAGTTATTTTGTTGTAAATCAGTTAGATATAATTTTTGTCGCACTACCCGTTGTATGGATGTGGTGTTGATTGTGGAAAAAAAAGTGCATTTAGAGCTTGTTTTGCGCCTTTTTTAGTTTTTTTTTCCGAAAAAAGATTCTACTTTTAACGCACTGTAGATTATTAACTTAATTAAATTTTAAACTAAAGGAGTATTTATTATGGCAAGTATTCAAAAATTCAATGAGCTTAAAAGCTTGATCGAGGGATTAGATGGGGATGCTGACAAATTCTTCAACAAAGGCAATAACGCTGCCGGAACACGGGTACGGAAAGGCTTACAGGATGTGAAAAACCTGGCACAGGCAATTCGCTTGGAAATCCAAGAAGCAAAAAACGCGAAATAGGCATAACCGTAACGATACGTCAAACGTTCGTTGAGCCCTGGTAACCTCCGGGGCTTTTTTATTTTTTGTCAAATAAAATATATAGCTTAGTATTCCAATTAATCATGCCATGTTGAATTATGGGAAGGTGCTGTTGTTATTCATTGCCTGTTTGCCCATGCGGGTGATGGCACAACAATATCCCCATTATACCATGTACATGGCCAACAATTTTGTACTTAACCCTGCTTTGGCGGGGATTGAATCTTATACGGATCTTAAATTAGCGGCCCGTTCGCAATGGACAGGCATCGCCGATGCACCCAAAACCATGTACGCTACTGTTAATTCCCCGTTGAATGCGCAGGATGCCAGAAAGAATAGGGTTGGAATTGGCGGCAAGGTCATTGTGGATCAGACCGGTCCAATTTCACTTTCTTCAGCTGAGTTGAGCGGCGCTTATCACCTGCCCCTGAATCAAACGTATCAGCTGTCTTTCGGAGTGGGTGCAGGGGTAAATTATCACCGGCTTGATGTTCAAAAGGTGCAATTAGGCGACCCAAGCGATCCCATTTATAACCAGGATGTTTTTAAACAGCTAACACCCGCGGTAAGTGCCGGATTGTGGTTTTATTCGAAGGACGTATATGTGGGTGTCTCCGTCCAAAACCTGCTGGAAAATGGTTTTGGCTTTTCAGAGACTGAAAATCTGCAGATGCCGATACGACGGCATTATTTCGCAACCGCAGGCTATCGGTTTACATTTGGTGATTTTTATCTGACCCCATCGGCCATGCTGAAGTTTGTATCTCCTGCCCCTATGGCTTACGATGTCAATCTTAAGGGGCAGTTTTCGGATACTTTCTGGGCGGGCCTTACGTGGCGGCACCGCAACGGCATAGCTGCAATGGCAGGATTTTTCATTAACTCGACGTTGAATGTGGCATATGCCTACGATTTTGTTGACTCCGATCTGCGCAGATATTCGATGGGATCACACGAAATCATTCTGGGAATTAATATTAATAATCAATGGGGGCCGAAATGCCCGACAATCGTATGGTAAACCGATGAAACCTGCATGAGCTGTCGCTTAAAAAGAACACGAATAATCCGCTCATATAAGCTTCATTGCCACTTAAAAAGCAAATTATTCAAATGAAAAAAGCATGATCTCTAAGTACCTTATGGGAATAGGCGGTCTGATAGTCGCTTTGTTCATCGGCTTAGCTGGATACGCACAAAATGGTTCGGTAGGCGATCCGATTATCAACATTACCTTTGGAACGGCAACTGATCCGGATTTCGGTGGAGGAACAACGACGTATTTCCACAATCAGACCAGTGAACTGAATGATGGTGAATATCGGCTGGGTAGCAATATCAATCAAGGCCGGATGGGTTGGCATAATCTCCGCGACCACACAAATGAGCAGAATGAAGGCATGATGCTAATTGTGAATGCCAGTTACGATGCAGGGGAGTTTTATCGCATTCGTGTATCGGGATTGTGCCAAGATACCCGCTTCCGGTTTAGCGCGTGGATTGCAAATGCAAACCGTGCAGAGGAATGTGATGGAAATCCGATACCCCCGAACGTACGGTTTGTCGTTGAGGATCTGAATGGCAATGTGGTAAGTTCACCTTATGCCACAGGGAACATACAGGCCACGTCTTCCCCATTATGGCAGCAGTACGGCTTTGAATTCGACACCGGAAACCAATCTGAGTTCGACCTGGTACTTATCAATGACAATCCGGGTGGCTGTGGCAATGATCTCGCTATCGATGATATTCAGTTCAGGCCTTATGGCCCACAGCTCTCGTTGATTATGGATGAGACCTTTAGGCAAGTGGATACCTTGTTTTTCTGTGAAAGCGACGCCACGCCGATCACTCTCAGTGCCGAAATCATTTCCGACGACAGCTATGCAACGGCTCCTGCGTACCAATGGCAGACCCGGCAGGAGGGACAGGTGTCGTGGATAGATATGCCCGGTAAAAATAATCCACAGCTCAGCATCACACCCACACCTAACCAATGGTACCGGCTCACCGCAGCGGCAACGATGGGCAACCTTGATAACTTGCTTTGCCGGATTTCCTCCGATTCCATTCGGCTTGCACGGAGCGTGCCGCAGGCAGATATTGCCGATATGGAAATGCTGGGGCCGATATGCGACGATAGTTCCATCCAGTTGGATCCACCTGAATATACAGGAGCCAATGTTGGTCCCCTCACTTATCAATGGCTCTTGGATGATGGAAACGGGGTGAGTGAGTTGCCGGGAGCCACGTCAACTGACTATGAGTTCCAAGCCCGCGAAGCAGGTGCTGTCCGATTGTTGCGGCAAGCCGTTAATGGCTGTGGTGACCCCTTCATCACACACATTTTCGAGGTTGAGGTAGCGGAAACCATTCATGCTGCCTTTACGCTGCCCCAAGATATGATCTGTGTGGATGATGAACCCTTATTGCTCTCCGGTGGAATCCTTGTCAACAGCGATGGTGAAGGTGTCTATAGTGGCAATGGGGTTGTTGATGGCCGTTTCTACCCGACTTTGGCAGGTGCCGGTGAGCATACAATTACCTTTTCCCCGCCACCGGGCACGTTGTGTACAGAACCCTCACAGGCAATTATTACCGTGTTAGACTCGATATACCTTGAGCCGATGGCAGAGATTGTGCTATTGCGGGGTCAGCACATCACGCTGCGCCCGCAAACCGATGCGTCGCAATTCCGTTGGAGCAACGAGCCCGGACTGGATAATTACCGTATTCAGAATCCGGTTGCATCTCCCGATGAAACCACAACCTACACGCTTACCGCAGCGAATTCTGCTGGATGCGAGAAGGTAGTCGACGTCAAGGTTACCGTGTTGAAAGATCTCAGCGTGCCCAATAGTTTTACTCCCAATGGCGATGGGTTCAACGATACCTGGCAAATCGACGGATTGGAGGAATATCCCAACGTGGTTATTCAGGTGTTTAATAGATGGGGAACCTTGGTGTTTTCGTCAAAAGGCTATTCGATACCGTGGGACGGCTCTTTCAATGGAGCACCACTACCGATGGCCACGTATTATTATACGCTATCATCCGATGTATTGCCGCAGCCTATATCCGGATCGATATCCATTTTAAAGTAGGAACGGCCTTTTCCGTTTCTGGTATTTTTTGTATTATCGCTGCAAACATACACACGATGACCAATAAACGAAATAATCCGATATGGGTGATGAGTTCGGCGTTCGATACCCTTGGGTTGCCCGAACTAGTCAAGGTAACGCAATCCGTTGGTGCTCAGGGCATCGATCTATGCGTTTTCCGTCGCGACGGGACACGACAGGATCACGTAGCCACCCATTTGGATTACGACCGTTTCACTCCTGATACGGCAATGCAACTCATCGATGGGTTTAATGCCGCAGGTTTACAGCTATCGATAGGGTCTTTTGAAAACCTCATCGGTGGCGATCCGGCCGAACGGGTCAGGAATCAGAACCACCTGCTGAAACTGATCCGGATCGCTTATTTGCTGGGGGGTGATGCCAACGATGTGAAGGTTGGGACATTTGTGGGTTATAACCATGAACTCGGTGCAGAAGATGGCGGGTTCCAGAAGAACCTGGATGAATATAAAAGGGTTTTTGCACCGATCGTCTCTTATGCAGAAGACCTGGGAGTAACCATACTGTATGAAAATTGCCCGATGGAGGGATGGCGCCCAGCATCGTATACCACTACTTATAACAATCTGCCGGGAGTATTGGCAGCCCGCAAACTTATGTATGCGCTTATTCCCAGCAAAGCACACGGCGAAATCTACGATCCTTCGCACGATGTCTGGCAGCATACAAATCCGGTTGATGTGATTGCGAAGAGTGATATCTCACGTATCCACCGCATCCATGTAAAGGCCACACGTAACCTGAAAACCCGGGCACGCATAGATTGGGGAGGCATGTACCCAATGCAGTTGGTGGATGCGGGTTTAGCGGAGCGGGCCGGCGTCGACGTGCCGAAAAACGACTGGGACCGTCACCATTACGAAGCGATGCTACCCGGTTTCGGTGGATCAGATAGTATGGATTGGCGTGCATTTGTCGACCTGCTTTCCGATCGGGGCTTTTCCGGCCCGTATGAGATTGAAAATGAAGCAAGAAACTCAAAAGATACCGGTAATCTGGCGGCTATCATACAGGGCTTCCAAACAGCTGCTGCTTTTTTAGCACCCATGTTATGGGAGATAGATCCCCAAAAAGGATATCAACACCGGGATATTCCTCCGTTGTCTCAGCCTGCACTGCCCGATGTGCCGGTTGTGACCATCGACAGGCTATCGTGATATCAAACGCCAGAGTGTAGGCGGAATTTTTCGATCAATTCAGCGATGTTATCGACCTGTAGCTTTTCGAAAATACGTGTTTTGTAGGTGCTTACCGTGGATGTGCTGAGATTTAATGCCTTAGATACTTCCATAATGCCCATGCCCTGCACCAGGTATTTGGCAACGTCCACTTCCCGATTGGAAAGTTTATTCAGGGGGTTGTCTGCTCTAAGGACAGATTTTCCCATGGTCAGCGTGTTGTAATACAACTCTCTTACTTCTGGGCTCATGTATTTCCCCCGTTGGATAACCGCGAGTATTGCTTCTTTTAAATCGGCCTTTGAGGTGTTTTTGTTTAAGTAACCTGCCGCACCAGCCTGTAGATAACGGAGCGCATATAAGGTTTCATCATACGAAGAAAACACCAATATCTTAATGTTGGGCTGTACAACCAACACTTTTTCAATCATTTTGATGTTATTTCCGCCCGGCATATTGATGTCGAGAAGCAGTAAGTCGTACGGCCGCTCAGATAACAGTTTGATCATCTCGTTAAAATCCTCGGCTTGGGTTACCTTTGCTAAAGGCAGGGCTTCCTTTACGACGATTGATGTGCCCAGCCTAACGATGCCGTGATCATCTGCTATCAAGATCTCTGTCATTTGTAATAAATGTTTGTCATAGACGCACCGTATTCGCGGCGCTTGGTTATTTCATAAGTAATGAATGTCAACATCCACAAACTTTGCAAATATAGCGCAAAATATATTTGCATTAACCTTTTAGGTTAAATTTAATGGATTGTCGGTAAAAATATGTGCCGAACGGTTAATTTATACGATAGATAAATGTTACATTCGGCCGATGGACTGAAGCCTGCGTGGGTTGCAACTGAAAAAGATACTTGCTAACTCAAACAGGCCTGTTGCCTTTTATGAACAATGATAAAAAAAAATTTGATTAAACGCTAAAAATGTCCAATTTAGGGTTTAGAAAATATTTAATTAAAAATTTAACCTTATTGTTTATGGGATTTTTAAAGGAGTTTAAGGAGTTTGCCATGCGCGGAAGCGTAGTCGATCTCGCCGTGGGTGTGGTTATCGGCGGAGCCTTTGGCAAAATCGTCACCTCATTGGTAGATGATATCATCATGCCTCCTATCGGATATCTGACCGGGGGAATCGATTTCTCGCAGATGCGATATGTGATCCAGCCCGGAGACGAGGCAAGTGGTGCGGCTGAGGTTGCGATCGCTTATGGAAACTTCATCAACGTCGTTATCCAATTTATCATTGTCGCTTTCTGTATCTTCTTGGTGATAAAAGGGATCAATGCACTGAAGCGGAAAGAAGAAGAAGTTCCGGCAGCTCCGCCAGCGCCCTCAAACGAGGAAGTGTTGCTGACAGAAATCAGGGACTTACTCCGAACAAAACAGTAATAAAAACATGGGCGCCCCACGGCGCCTTTTTTATTAAAAGGTCTTAGCGATATCCGGACGGGTGAGAATGACAAAATGCGCCAAATGGCTGAAAGCGGCCCAGTCCGGTTCAGGAAACGAATCATGAGGGAAACAGGAGATATTGGATACAGTCATGCGCCGCGCATAGTTATGCAATTGGGCAATGGTACCCAGTTGTTCATCACTGTGAAAACGGCCGTTTAGGTGCAGGATTTTTTTTACAGACTTCTTTTTTGCCAATTTGCTGATCCGATAAGCCATAGTGGCATCCCATAAATTCTGGCTTTGGTATATTTTTAGATTTCCCATCCCTTCATGACCGCCCATGAGGCCTGCGAATTTGTCGAAGTAGGCGCCGGTCAGGGTGTCTATCGGAAGGGGAGCAAGCAAGGATCTGGCGGATTTATCCAATGCCTGGAGGCTTTCCAGACCTTCGCGGGTTACCCGGTTGGTATAACGGCTCGGTGCATTTGCCGCCAGTATTGGCAAATGATGCGTTTTGGCATACTCGACCATCGGACGGTAATCCTTGTAGTTGTTCCATAGCACAGCGTCTTTTGAGAGGTTGCGCTCGGTAATGATATTGGATAGGTATTCATCCAATACCAGTTGGTCGTCACTGACAAACATTTCCATAGAAAGTGCTACCCCTTCGTAGCGTTCATCCATTGCCTTCAACAATTCGTATTCCAGCACATGAGCCACAGAATCGTTGTGCTCTTCGCCGAAGAATACAACATCGGTATTTTGTAAGGCATCTGTCAGTTGCTGCAAGGTAATTTCCCGTTGCGCGCGGGTGTCGTATATGCGATATAAGGCACTGTCTAGTTGAAAGGCGAGCGCTGCTGAAGGCAATAGACCGATCAAGCAGCAAAACATCCATTTTGTCATGTTGCGAATATACAGCTTTTCGGAGGCTTGGTGTCATGTGAAAAAATATCAATGATAAATTTGATATTTATCTGATTAACCCGTACATTTGCGCTCTCATTTTCGAGGGTTATTACTAAAGATATTAAGCGTCATGAAGAGAACATTTCAGCCGTCGCTACGGAAAAGAAGAAATAAGCATGGGTTCAGAGAGCGCATGAGCACCGCAAATGGCCGCCGGGTATTGGCTGCAAGGCGCGCGAAAGGCCGCAAGCGTTTGACCGTATCGGACGAAGGCCGTCACAAAGCCTAATTTCCGCATTACCGGTGACTGCTTGCGTCCGGAGCCTTCAACCGGTTTCGGATAGGTCATCGATGATGAAAAAGCATACATTTCCAAAAGAAGAACGATTGTGTAGTAAAAGGCTGATCGATAGCCTTTTCCGGAATGGTTCTTCTTTTTTCATTTATCCCTATCGGATTACATACCTCCGCGTGGAAGGATTGCAACCCCCTGTTCAGGTATTGCTCTCGGTATCCAAGCGACGGTTTCGTCATGCGGTGCATCGGAACCTGCTGAAACGCCGCATGCGGGAAGCCTATCGTCTCCAGAAAAATGAACGGTTGTATCCGATTTTTGAAAGCCAGCCTTTGGGGCTAGTTTTGGCCATACAATACGTGGGAAAGGAAGTGCTCGATTATGCATTCCTGTATAAACGGATGACCGATGTATTGAAAAGACTGGAGGAAGAAATGCAATGAATCCGCTACGGTTTGTCTGGAAAAAAATAATCGGACCTGCGTTAGGAGGTGTCTTTCTGGTGTTGATCCGGGCATATCAGCTGTTATTGTCGCCTATGCTCGGTGCCTCCTGCCGTTATACACCCACCTGCTCACAATATGCCGTAGAAGCTATTCGCAAATATGGCCCGTTCAAAGGTGGGTGGCTTGCCATAAAACGGATTGCCCGCTGTCATCCCTGGGGAGGGCATGGTCATGACCCGGTTCCCTAACTCCGCAAAATTCATTACTTTCGCATTCAGCTATGTCCAACCATCATATCCTTCAACTCGAAACGGCTACGCAGGTATGTTCCGCGGCATTATCTACCAATGGGGAAACGATTGCCTTCCGGGATGTCAACGAACCCAATATACATGCTTCACGCCTGACCTTACTGATTGAGGAAATACTCCGGGAGACAGGTCTATCATTCCCCGATCTTTCCGCTGTGGCCGTCAGCAAAGGCCCCGGATCGTATACGGGCCTGCGGATAGGCGTTTCCACCGCTAAGGGACTGTGTTATGCAACGGACCTTCCACTCATCGGCATCGATACGCTAGCGGGTATGGCAGCGGGGTTTAAGGAACTCCATAAAAGTTCATTGGACGCAGATACATGGCTGTGCCCCATGATCGATGCCCGTCGTATGGAAGTTTATAGGGCCCTTTACGATCAGGCGCTCCGTCCACTTGCACCCGTTTCCGCTACCATCATTGACGCTCAGTCATTCGATACATTGAAATCCGGCCAGCGGATTGTCCTGTTTGGTAGCGGTGCAGATAAATTGAATACGTTGTTTTCGGGCAATGAACGTGTAGAAATCATTGCAGATTTTAAAAATTCAGCCCAGCACGTAAGTCATAACGCATACCGGAAATTTTTGGCCGGCGAATTTGTTGATGTGGCCTATTTTGAACCTTACTATCTAAAGGATTTTGTGACTACCACTCCCAAAAAGTAGCACAGCCTTTCTCTCATAACCACCCCTTCCGCTTAAACCAAAAATAGATTCCGATGGAAATACCGACCATTAATACCATGACCGCCGGATAACCGTAGTACCAGTCGAGCTCCGGCATGTGTCTGAAATTCATCCCATAGACGCCAACCACGAAGGTAAGCGGCATGAAAAACACGGAGAAAATAGTTAGCACACGCATAATTTCATTGGTCCGCTGTGAAGCGATGGAAAAATACATGGATAGCAATTGGGCCGTGTTTTCCGAGAGGTTATCGAAAAATGTCTGTGTGCGCACGTAAAGATCGCGGAGGTCCCGCGTATAAACATCGCTTTTTTCAGGCGAGTCGATGTTATCCACAATCTCATAAGACAGCAGCATCACCCTGCGAATCACGTCGATCTTCCGTTTTACGAAATAAAGACCGCGTAAAATGGGAGACGTTCGCTGGCGCAGAAATACCCGTTCCTCGTAGTAGTCCAATGATTCAGAGAGTTTGAAGCCCGGCTTTTCGAATGTAAGAATAGATTCCCGGATCAACGAGTTCAGCAGATACAATGTATTGTCACATTTACCCGTGTCGATCCGCTTGGTTTTCACCAAATCGATCAGATTGCCTTCCGCCCGGTGAATGGTAATGAGATAGTCGGCATTGAAAAATATGGAAATTTTGTTCGTTAGCTCCTGTATCGTGTCCGCCTCATGAGGAGGATTGGCGGCAAGTACCCTGAAAATTACGAAGGTGTAATTGTCAAATACTTCGTATTTAGGTAAGTGGTCCGGCTGCATGCAATCTTTGATGGAAGCCTCGTGCAACGTGTATTTTGCAGCCACTTCCCTGATTTCCTCATCGCTCGGGGCAGACAGGTCTACCCAGTCAAAACCGTTTCTGTCCTTGGTCGCCAGCAATTGAACCATTATTCGTTAACATTAGTCAGCCCGGCTCCGCATTGGCCGGATATACACAACCGAATGTCTAAAAAAAACTTGGCTTTTGTGCTATTTTTTCTGATAAAAATCCGTTTTTTGTCCCGACAGTGAAGAACATAACCAGTAATCAGACTACATGCCAGTACCAGTAATCAGAAAAGAAAAGATATTCGAACCGGATTCAAGTCGGGTCATTACGAGGTTCCTATATGCGGGGGAGGAACGGGCCAAGCGATTGATTATGGCGTTAATGGAACTTGCTGACAGTCAGCAAAATGAGATACTTAACCAAGTGTTACGTAAGTATTCAAAACGCCACCGGAGTATCCAGAAGATATTTACCAATCATTTCAAGCGACTGCTTCCCGTAATGGAGTTGATGGAAATCGACCATGCCAAATTGCCGGAACATTCCAAGCAGCTCATCGGAGCATATTTCACCATGGAATATTCCATTGAAGCAGCGGCCTTTTTTAACCCCTCCATCATCGAACATCCCGACCAGTCATCACTGGCGCCGGGGCAAAAGCGGATCATCATCAGTTTCAGGGCAACCGGTGAAGGACATATTTCATCCATTGTTTTCAGGCAGGGTGTGCTGGACAACAACATGGATATCGATATCGAACCGCCGGGTAAGATGCTTGAAGTGCCGGAGCACGTCAAAAACCACACCTATCATAAAAAAGCTTTTCTCCGCAAATTGAGGGAAATGTGGAGCGATAGCGGCTACCGCAACGACGAGGCCTATGAGATCATCAGCGACCAACTCCACGATACGTTTACGTATGAAGAGCTGAAGCACGCACTCCGGGAAGTGCAGGTGAAGCTGGAGCCCCGCCAGGAAAACCTTGCCTTTCTGCAGGAGGTCCGCTGGTTGGCATCCTCGCATTATGAGATGACTTTTTCGCCGGATACCTCCGTATGTGAGCGGGTTATTTTCCCCATTGCTGATACCGAAAAAAACGGAATAGAAGATGCCCGGTTTGTACGGTTTGTAGGCGAAAAAGGGGCCGTTACCTATTACGCTACCTATACCGCTTACGATGGGATATCCATTCTTCCCAAGCTGTTAATGACCAAAGATTTCAGGCATTTCCGGGTCATGCCGATGCATGGCTATATCGCCCAGAACAAGGGGATGGCATTGTTTCCCAGGAAAATTAAGGGCAAGTATGCCATGCTGTGCCGGATCGATGGCGTGAATAACTACATCGCCTATTCGGATTCGGTCAATGTGTGGCGGGAAGCCAAACTCATTCAGACACCAAACCAGCCCTGGGAATTGGTACAGATGGGTAATTGCGGCTCCCCGTTGGAAACAGAGGCCGGGTGGCTGGTGCTGACCCACGGCGTAGGCCCTATGAGGGAGTATGCGTTGGGAGCGTCATTGCTGGACTTAAACAACCCCGAGCGCGAGATCGGACGGCTGAAACAGCCGTTGCTCACGCCCAACCGGAAGGAGCGGGAAGGTTACGTGCCCAACGTCGTGTATTCCTGCGGCGCTTACATCCACCAGGGGCAGTTGGTTATTCCATACGCGATGTCGGATTATGCGTCAACCTATGCCACGGTTGATCTCCGTGAATTGTTGGATGCACTGAAAAAAAGCGGTTCGTCTTCAGCGGTGTAACAGTTCCTTATATACTTCGATATACCGGTCAACCATCCGATCCTGAGAGAACTGTTCGTGTGCCCATTGGGCACAGCGTGCCCTTGAAATCGACGGAAGCTGATCGATAAAACGGATTACCTGATCAACATGCGATGAGAGGAATCCCGTTTCGCCGTGAAGAATCAGTTCGGACATGGAGCCTCTGTCAAACGCAATAACCGGCGTTCCGCAAAGCATCGCTTCCGCCACACTGAGTCCGAAAGGCTCCTCAAAATTAATAAGGTGCAGCAGCGCCGCAGCATTGCCCAGAAGCTGGCTGCGTTCTTCGGGGCCTACATTGCCAACGTACTGAATTTGGCTGCCGTCAATGTACGGCGACACGTCCGTTTCAAAATAGTGTTCGTCCTGCACGAGTCCGGCAAGGATAAGACGTCGGCCCGTACGCCTGGCCACTTCAATGGCCGTGTGTGGCCCTTTTTCCGGATGTATGCGCCCGAAGTACAGCAGGTAGTCATCGGGGTTTTCCACGTATTCAAACTGCGAGACGTCAATTCCGTTGTATACCGTAGCCAGGTAATCCAGTTCGGGCGACCGGTCTGCGTTGCTGATCGAAACGTAGGCACAGGTGTCGTTGTATTTCTTATATACAGGGATGATTTTCGGCGATGAAAATCCATGAATCGTAGTGATCATGGGTTTGGAAATCAGCCGTGAAAAGGAAAGGGGAAGAAAATCGAAATGATTATGAATAAGGTCAAATTCATCCGCACTTTCCATTACCTGACTGATGTGCAGGCATTCTTCCACTTTCGGATCCATGTCTGGATTTTCCGCATACCCCCGGGGTGCACTGTACCTGAGGTTGGCCTGCGTAAGGGAGTCGCCCGTCGCAAACAAGGTTACATCGATCCCCCGCTTCACTAGCCCTTCAGTGAGTGTGGACGCTACCTGCTCCCACGGGCCGTATTTACGAGGCGGCGTGCGCCACGCTATGGGAGCCAGTATCGCTATTCTCATCGTTTTCGTTGCCTGATGGGCGGTTAACGGGTTTTTCAAACGTCTGTTGTACGGCCAGGTACGAAATCAGGTAAGCAAGTGTACTCTCCGCCCCCTGATTGCGATTTACGCCGTCTTTTTCCAATCCGTCGCAGCACCCGCCGGTTTCAAAATCGTAAAGACTCATCCGCAGGTCATTTTCACCGAGAAACCACATAAAAGCGGTATAAACCGATTGCAGATAGTGGGGGTCTCCGGTATCGTTGTAGGCCTGGAGAAACAGTAGCACCGTTGCCATGGCATCTACGGGCTGCTGGTCAAACCGGGAGAACATCCCGTTGCGTCTGAACCACCCTTCGTTCCCAACCAGGCTCAGGTGGCCGCGTTGCATGGTATGCTTTTCAAGAAACGACATGCTTTCAAGCCCTACGCGGCGGAATAGGGCGTTGTTCAGTAATTCACCTGCCCGCAGCATCGCAAGCGGTAGCAGGGCATTGTCATACGCGAGAAGTGACTCATACCAATGCCAGTCGTCGTGCCGGTGCGCCTCATATTCCTGCTGGAGCCGGAACGCCAGTCGGTGCATCATTTCCACCATGCCTTCGTCTGTGGGTTGGCTTTTCAGGTAGTGGTACAGTCCGAGGATGACATTAGCAATGCTCCGTATGGATTGCAACCGTTCAAATTGAGGCACCGCCTTGAAAAAAATCATGCGGGCCACTTGAAAATAGGCATCTTTGGGCGCGTGGGCGATGGCATAACCGATGGCCCATATGGCCCGTCCGAATGCGTCTTCAGACCCGACCTCGTCCACGAACTTCCGGTCAAAGCTCATGAAATTCCGGAAGGTACCATCTTCGTTCTGCGCATAATGGATATAAGCCAGGTAAATGGGAATATACTGCAATGCCGTTTCATCCTTCATCCTGCGGTACGCCATCAATGCCATCAGCAGTGCCCGCGCGTTGTCATCCAGGCAATACCCTTCGTGATAATTGGGGATACCATAGGTAGCATGCTGGAAGATGCCCGTGCTATCGGTAAGCCGCGCCACATGGTCCAATCGCAAGGGTGGTAAGATGCTTCGGTCAAATGCCGGATCTTTCTTCGGCGGATTGGAGGTCCGTTGCTTGTTCTCCTGAAAAAGCATACTGTATAGCTCACCTATTTTGGGCCACGTGATGGTTTTTCCAAATTCAGCGGCTTTTGTCCGCATCTGCCGGAGTTTTTCCGGCTGATTGAATAAGTCGATCAAGATTTGCGATAGCCCCTGGTGATCGGCGAAGTCAAACAAAGCCCCCCTACCGCCTGAAAGCAGCTCCACGGCATGCCAATAGGGGGTCGAAACCACCGCAGAACCCACACCCAAAGCGTAGGACAATGTCCCACTGGTAATCTGGACTTCGTTGAGGTAGGGGGTTATGTAGATATCGGACGCGATAAGGTACTTAAATAAATCTTGCTGCGATGCATATTCGTTTATGAACACAACGTGCGATTCAAGGTCCAGTTTCTTGACCAGCCGGTGCAGAAACAACCGGTACTCTTCGCCCGAGTGTTTAATGACATTGGGATGCGTCTTTCCAAGGACAAGGTAAACCACATCCGGATGGTGGGCAACTACACTGGGTAACGCACAAATAACGGTTTCTATCCCCTTATTACGTCCAATGAAACCGAACGTCAATAGCAGCTTTTTATCGGCGAATCCCAGTTCCCTTCGGACGGAATCGCGGTCGTAATGGATATGGGGTACGCCATGGTGAATCACGGAAATCTTGTCGGTGGGAATCGCATACACATCCCGGAGTAGTTCCACTGCCTTGTTGGCCATCACCACGATCCGTTGTGACAGTTTGGTGATTTCTCTGGCGATGTATAATTCATTGTAAGAGGGTCTTTTAAGTACGGTATGGAATATCGTCACGACCGGGATTTCCAGGCTGTGCAATAGTGAAAGTATGTAGACACCGTTTTGTCCGCCGAATATACCGTATTCGTGTTGGACGATGCAGATGTCAGCACCGCTCCGGTTGATGAACTCGGCAGCTTTCAGGTAGGTGTCATGATCGTCCTGAAGGATGACAAACTGCACTTCCGGCGGATACGTATAGTCGCTTTCCGGATCGTTGATGGCCACAACAAAACTTTCGCTGCGGTTGATATCCCGGATGGGTAATGAATCGAAAAGATTTTTTGAAAATGAACCGATTCCACACTGGCGCGGTTGGTAGGTGCTGATTAACGCAATCTTCATCATTTTTGGGTTATGGTAAAGTTAACTCGTTACTAAAACCTGTAAGAACCAATTTAGTTTCGATTATCATCAAAACTGACAAAAATTCAGTTAATGGATAAATACCAACTTCATGCCAATCCATAAAAAAAGCCGCCTTTTTGGGGCGACTTTTAAAATGTCTGTCACGGATTCAAAATGATTACTTTTTCTCTTTTGCGTATTCCGCATTCAATGCGGTAAGCACTTCATTGGTGATTTCCAGGCTTTCATCGGCATATAACACAGCCGGATTGGAAGCAGAGTAGGTAAGTACCAATTTGTAGCCATTTTGCTTGGCATGCTTTTTCAAGTATTCGGTGATACGTGAATACAGCTTTTCGTTTTCGGAAGCTTCCTCCTGGGCAAATGACGCACTGGCGTTCTGATTGTGACGGGCCAGTTCATCCTGCTTACGGGCGAGCCGTTCTTCCGTACTTTGGCGGTCAGCCGCACTCATTGTCGGTGCCTTCTGTTGGTAATCCGCTACCTCCCGCTGAAATGCGGTACTGCGCGATTGAAGATCCGCCTGTGCCTTTTTAGCTTTATCTTCCAGCTTCACCCGTACGTCTTTGAAATATTCATATTTTTCGAGTAACGTATCGGCATTTACATAGACGATTTTCTCAACCTTGGCTTGGGTGGAATCCCCACCTCCTGCGGTGGCCGCCGAAGGCTTCGTTCCGGGGTTGTTGCAAGACGCCACGGCAGCTGCCAGCAACACACATATTCCTGCCTTTGCAAAAAAGGCGAATGCATTGTTCATGTTTTTAGTAGTCATTTTTCTCATACAAAGCGCAAACCTACTATAAAAATCCGATATTTCCCGCACTAATTTCGAAAGATAGAGGGAGCGTGGAAACATAAACCGCCACAGATGCACTGATAAACACCGATTTTATACGGCCATACATGGATAAACCCCGTCATCTGCGGCCATTCGTGCGTCTGTGGTAAACTCCGCACCAAACATCAATGCCTATTTCATTTTTCGCACTTTTTTCTTATCTTTGGGCACCGAATTTAACAACAGTAATGAGCGAAGAGAACAAGAATAAATCAACTTATTCAGCAGATAACATACAGGTACTGGAAGGATTGGAGGCCGTTCGCAAACGGCCTTCCATGTATATCGGTGATACCGGTGTCAAGGGGTTGCACCACTTGGTATATGAAGTGGTCGATAACTCGATCGACGAAGCGGTTGCCGGTTATTGCGACGATATACAGGTTATTATTCATAAAGACAACTCGATTACCGTAGAAGATAACGGGCGGGGTATCCCCACCGGTATCAACAAGAAAGAAAATAAGTCGGCCCTGGAGCTCGTAATGACCGTGCTCCATGCCGGCGGTAAATTTGACAAAGACACCTATAAGGTTTCCGGCGGTTTGCACGGCGTGGGTGTATCCTGCGTCAACGCACTGTCTACGGTGCTGATAGCGGAAGTGCACCGTGAGGGAAAGGTATTCACGCAGGAATACCACCAGGGAAAACCGCAATACGATGTGAAGGAGGTTGGAGAGAGCAACCGTACCGGTACCAAAGTGACGTTTCATCCCGATCCGGAGATATTTACCACAACCACCGTTTATAACTACGACACCCTGGCCAGCCGCCTGCGGGAATTAGCTTTTCTCAACAAAGGGATACGGCTCACATTGACCGACGAACGGGAAGAACAGGCCGATGGTTCCCTGCAGAGCGAAGTGTTTTTTTCAGAAGGTGGCCTGAAAGAGTTTGTGAAGTACCTGGATGGAACCCGGCAGCCGCTCATTCCGGATCCCATCTATGTGGAAGGAATCAAACAGGGAATTCCTGTTGAGCTGGCGTTGCAATACAACGACACATACTCCGAAAACGTACACTCGTACGTAAACAACATCAATACCATTGAAGGCGGTACACACGTGGCCGGTTTCCGCAGGGGGCTGACCCGCACGCTCAAAGCATATGCGGATAAATCGGGGTTGCTGAAAAACATGAAGGTGGAGATCACCGGCGATGATTTCCGCGAAGGGCTCACTGCGGTAATTTCGGTTAAGGTAGCCGAGCCGCAATTCGAAGGGCAGACCAAAACCAAGCTGGGAAACAACGAAGTGATGGGAGCGGTAGACATGGCCGTAGGCGAAATTCTTTCCAATTACCTCGAAGAAAACCCAAAAGAGGCCAAGGCCATCGTTCAGAAAGTAATCATTGCCGCACAGGCGCGGGCCGCCGCCCGCAAAGCCCGCGACATGGTGCAACGCAAGAATGTAATGGGAGGAAGCGGTTTACCGGGTAAATTGGCCGACTGCTCCAATAACGACCCCGCCAAGTGCGAGATATACCTTGTGGAAGGGGACTCCGCCGGTGGAACGGCCAAACAGGGGCGCGACCGTGAGTTTCAGGCCATACTGCCCCTTCGCGGTAAGATCCTTAACGTAGAAAAGGCTATGGAGCATAAGATCTACGAAAACGAGGAAATAAAAAATATGTTTACCGCACTGGGTGTAAGCATCGGTACCGATGACGACGCCAAGGCATTGAACCTCGACAAACTGCGTTACCACCGCATTATCATCATGACGGATGCTGACGTAGATGGATCACACATCACCACCCTCATTCTGACCTTCTACTTCCGCTACATGAAAGAGCTTATCGAGAACGGATATGTATACATTGCCACGCCGCCGCTGTATTTGGTTAAAAAAGGTAAGGAGCAGCAGTATGCATGGAATGACGATCAGCGGGATGCTGCGATCCAGCGGCTCAAGGGCGCGGGCAAGGAAGACAGCGTACACGTGCAGCGGTATAAAGGGCTCGGTGAAATGAACGCGGAACAGCTTTGGGATACCACGATGAACCCTGAAACAAGAACACTGCGTCAGGTAACCATTGAAAATGCCGCCGAATGTGACCGGATCTTCTCCATGCTTATGGGCGATGAAGTAGCTCCCAGACGTGAATTTATCGAGCGTAACGCCAAGTACGCCAAGATTGATACCTAGCCAGTGGTCAGTGATGGGTGATTAGTGATCGGTTTTTTACATGTCACCGATCACCCACCACCGATCACCCACCACCATTACCCAACTGCGGGCAGCTGCTTGCTGAAAAGATATTTTTTCTTGTACTCCAACGGGGTCATATCCGTTACTTTTTTAAAGTGACGGTAGAAATTCGACACATTGTTGAATCCGCATTCAAAGCAGATTACTTCCGTAGGCAAAATGTCTTCTATCAGCAACCTGCAAGCATGGCTGATGCGTATTTCAATCAGGAAATCGTAGTACGTCTTTTTGGTCATCAACTTGAAGTACCGGCAAAATGAGGTAACGCTCAAGTTGGCAATCGACGCAATTTCTTCGAGGCTGATTTCTTTCTTATAGTTGCTCAGCGTATATGTGCAGACTTTATTGATGCGTACCGCATCTACTTCATTGGATTTATAAAAGGCATGGGCAGAGGTGATCTGCGTGTATTCTTCCGATTCCGCAACGGTCTTAAGGATGGACAGCAGGATAATCAACCGCTCCATGTCAGTGGCCGCCGTTGCCTTGTGCATTAAATCGATCAATTTAGCACGGCTCCTGCCTGTAAATTTCATCCCTTTCCGGGCCTTCTCAAACAGCTTGGGAACGAGATAAGTCTCCGGTAAATTCAGGAAATCCCGGCCCAGGCAGTCGGGTAGAAAATGGATGACGATTGCCTCTACTTTACGGTCGGGGCGATTTTGATAGTACTCTTCGTTGCACTGCCACATGTGTGGAAGGTTGCTTCCCAGCAATAATACTTCGCCTTCGGAAAAGTTGCCGATATTATCACCAATGAAACGTACACCTTTGCCCCGGATAACATGATGGAGCTCCAGTTCCGGATGATAATGCCACAGCGATCCAAAGTTTGGCTGCACATCGTGCCGCGCGCTGAATGACGATTGAATTTGGGTCGGTACCTTGTGAAAAAGTGGTTTCATAGTTCACAATCGTTACTTTTTCCTTTTCCCGGTTTGAGAAAAGAAAGGGTTTATAATTCGTTTTGTCCTCACCGGGAATACGCCATTCCCATCATGCCTACTAAATTAAGTAATAGAAATCCGATCTCCAAGGAAATGATAAGATTGTATAATAAGAAGGCAATAAGTTCCAATAATGCTCCATCCTTTCACCACACCTTTGTACCATGTCGGTCACATGTATCCGGCAACGACTTTTTGTAAACCAATAGACCATGGATACGATCAATCATAAAAAGGAAATCTGGCTGGTAGCAAGCGGTGATTTGCGACTGGCCGCGAATCAGTTGTGCTGGAAAGCACAGGAGACAATGGAACAACAGTTAACCGTGGCCGTAGAGCGGCAGGGGTGGCGGTTAAGGCGGGCACATGCTTACGATTCCACGAAACAGCACGGGTTTATCGATTCCCAGCGGATGGGCATTGAAGTATTTAAAAACATTCCCCTCAATGCACCGCTGATTGTTGCCGAAAGCGTGTGGCAGTATACACACCATGTACTGGCGGGGCTCACCACACACCGTGGCCCCATCCTCACGGTAGCCAATTGGAGCGGGCAATGGCCCGGTCTGGTGGGTATGCTCAACCTCAATGGCTCGCTTACCAAAGCCAATGTGCCGTACAGTACGCTTTGGAGTGTGGATTTTACGGACGGTTTTTTCAACAACGGCCTCGCTGAATGGTTGGAGAAAGGCTCTGTTAAGCACGACCTCCGCCATGTGACACCTTTTGATCTGGTAAAAATCCCGACCGCTGATGACGATACGGGGAGATCCTTTGCACGCAGGCTTCGCCAGGCAAAGGCAATCATGGGCGTCTTTGACGAAGGCTGCATGGGCATGTACAACGCCATTGTTCCCGATGAGCTGCTCCATGCTACCGGCATCTTCAAGGAGCGGCTCAGCCAGTCGGCTTTGTATGCGCGGATGCGTACCGTCAGTGAGGCCGAAGCCGAAGCTGTGCTGCAATGGCTGGTCGATAGGGGAATGACATTCAACTGGGGCGAAGACGAAGAAACCGAACTCACCCGGAACCAGACCCTCGAACAGTGCAAAATGTACATCGCTGCGGTGCGTATTGCGGCGGAGTTCGGGTGCGATACCATCGGCATCCAATATCAGCAAGGGCTGAAGGATTTAACGGTAGCCAGTGATCTCGTTGAAGGATTGCTCAATAACCGGGAACGGCCGCCCGTCTATTCGGAAGCCGGGCAGGAACTTTTTGCCGGGGAGGCAATTCCCCATTTTAATGAGGTAGATGAATGTGCGGGCATCGACGCGCTGGTGACGTACCGGCTGTGGAAAGAACTGGGTATGGACGGTGAAAATACGCTGCACGATATCCGTTGGGGCGAACACTATACCGATGGTGACCTGGACGATTTTGTATGGGTATTCCTCATCTCCGGTGCAGTGCCCGCGGCCCATTTTGAAGATGGTTATGCCGCGGCAAGCAGTTGGCGTCAGTCGCCCATGTATTTTCGGTTGGGAGGAGGTACCCTGCGGGGTGTAAGCAAACCCGGACCGATTGTTTGGAGCCGTATCTATGTAAAAAAAGGGCGGCTGCAGGCCGATCTCGGTGTCGGGCGGGCGGTAAGTCTGCCCGAAGCGGAAACGCAGCGGCGGTGGCAGCTAACCTCACCCGAATGGCCCATCATGCATGCAGTGCTTCATGGAGTCAATCGCGATCAGCTCATGGCCCGCCATGCCGCTAACCACATCCACGTGGTGTATGCTGCCAACGAGGAAGCTGCGCTCCGGGCATGCCGTATCAAGGCTGCGGCACTGGATGAGCTGGGTATTGAAGTACATTTCTGTGGTGACGTAACTAGTTCGGACAAATGAGCAAAGCGGGCGAAAATTGGGTAATCGGACTGGATTTCGGGACGGACTCCGTACGGGCGTTGCTGGTAGATGCCGCCACCGGCGAAGAACGGAAAAGTGCTGTGCGGATCTATCCGCGTTGGAACGACAGCCGTTATTGCGATAGCTTGCGGTCGCAGTTCCGCCAGCACCCGTTGGACTATATCGAGGCGATGGAAGCCGTTATCCGGGAAGTGCTTTCCGGTATTCCGGATGAGGTGGTAAACCGTATCCGGGGTTTGTCGGTAGACACGACCGGCTCTACGCCCGTTGCGGTGGATCGCCAGGGTACGCCGCTTGCACTGCATCCCGAATTTGCAGAAAATCCCAACGCCATGTTCGTACTTTGGAAAGACCACACAGCCATTGCAGAAGCGGAAGAGATCAACCAACTTGCCCACCGGTGGGAAACCGATTATACGATGTACTCCGGGGGCAGCTATTCCGCAGAGTGGTTCTGGGCCAAGATGCTGCATATCTTTCGTACAGATCCCCAAGTGGCTCAATACACCTATTCCTGGATGGAACATTGCGATTGGATTCCGCACTTGCTCTGTGGCCATGGCGACGTACAGGTCCTGAAGCGTAGCCGCTGTGCGGCAGGCCACAAAGCGATGTGGCATGAAACATTCGGAGGACTTCCTTCAGCAGCTTTCCTGACCACGTTGGATCCCCGCCTCAAAGATATCCGTAACCATCTGTACGGGCAGACATACACATCCGATACAGCCGTAGGCACGATATCGTCCGAGTGGGCCCAGCGTACGGGTTTGCCGTCAAACGTCATCATTGGCGTGGGGGCAATCGACGCACACATGGGGGCTGTGGGTGCTGCCATCCGGCCCTATTCGTTGGTGAAGGTTGTCGGCACATCCACCTGCGACATGCTGGTGGCGCCGGTAAGTAAGCACGGCGACCCGTTGGTAAGCGGAATCTGTGGACAGGTTGACGGTTCCATCGTGCCTGGAATGCTGGGGTTTGAAGCCGGGCAATCCGCTTTTGGCGATCTCTATCAATGGTTTGCCCGGTTGGTAGCCTTTCCGGTTACCACCTTACTCAGCGACACCGTAAGCCAGCAGGAACAACATACGCTCATCAACCGGATACTGACTGCTTTGAACCGGGAAGCGGCGGCCCTCCCGGTAACCGATACGGATGAAGTAGCGCTGGATTGGATCAACGGTCGACGGACGCCGGATGTCAATCCGGCATTGAACGGTTGGCTGACGGGCATTACCCTGGGTACCGATGCGCCGCGTTTGTTCAAAGCGCTGGTGGAAGCCACAGCGTTCGGCTCGAAAGCCATTGTCGATCGGTTTGAGGCGGAAAGCATACCCGTACAGGAAATCATTGCCACGGGGGGCATTGCCAAAAAATCAACTTATGTGATGCAGGTATTGGCAGATGTACTCGGCAGACCCATTAAAACCGTAAAAACCGAACAATCCTGCGCCCTCGGGGCCGCTATGTATGCGACCGTGGCGGCTGGTATCCATCCCACCATCGCCGCCGCCCAGGAGGCCATGTCATCGGGATTTGAGCAGGAGTACCAGCCAAATCCCGACCGGGCGCAGGTGTATGCGGCGTTGTATCGACGTTATCAAAGGCTGGGAAGCTTTCAGGAAAAGTTAACATCCTACAGTTAGCCGCAAAAATAGTAGAATGAATTATATGCCCGAGCAAGTATATTTGTTTCCATGAAGAACCTTCCCCTTATTGACATTGCCGTAATTATCGCTTACCTGGTAGCCATGGTGCTCGTTGGCGTGTGGTTTTCCCGGAAAAACAAAAGTGCCGATCAATTTACCAAAGCCTCGGGAATGATTCCCGGATGGGCAATCGGCCTCTCCATCTATGCTACCTTCCTGAGCAGCAATACGTTTTTGGGCGTGCCGGGCAAAGCATTCGGCAGCAATTGGAATGCGTTTGTATTCAGCATTTCCATGCCGCTGGCTGCGTGGGTAGCGGTAAAATATTTTGTGCCCTTCTATCGGGCTACGGGTGAAGTTTCGGCATATACGAATCTGGAAAAGCGCTTCGGCCCCTGGGCACGGAGTTATGCAGTGGTCTGTTTCCTGCTGACACAGCTTGCCCGGATGGGGTCGATTTTTTTCGGGATCGCCCTCAGCCTCCAGGCACTCACAGGGTATTCCATGGAAATGATTATGCTGATCACGGGGATTTGCATCATTATTTACACCGTGATGGGAGGAATTGAAGCTGTCATCTGGACGGAAGTGGTGCAGGGAGTCATCAAAACACTGGGTGCGGTCCTGATTGTTTACCTAGTGGTTATCAATATGCCCGGAGGTATTTCCAAGATTGTCGAAATCGGTCAGGCCGACCATAAATTCAACATAGGAACCCTGGCATTGGATTTCACCTCCTCTTCATTTTGGGTCATCCTGCTGTATGGATTCTTCATCAACCTCAATAACTTCGGCATGGATCAGAATTACGTACAGCGTTATCATACGGCAACATCTGCCAAAGAAGCAGGTAAATCGGTTTGGCTTTGTGTATGGATATATGTGCCTGCTTCGCTTTTGTTTTTTATCATCGGCGCCTGTTTGTATGCTTACTATCAGGTAAATCCGGATCTGATCGAACCCGTCAAACTACAGGCGGCGGCGGAGCGGCTGGCTGCTTCGGCCTCCCAGATCGAGATTGCGGATCTCGCCGCCACACTGAAGCCCGAAGATTATGGCGACAAGGTGATGCCGCATTTCATGGTTACCCAAATACCCGTAGGGTTGGTGGGGCTGATTGTTTCGGCCATCCTATCGGCCGCGATGAGTACCATCAGCTCGGGGATGAATGCGTCGGCCACCGTGTTTTCAGAAGATATTTACAAGCGGTATATCAATCCAACGCTCGGAAGTCAAGGCCAGCTACGCCTGCTATACATTGCCACCGCCGTGTTTGGTTTGATGGGCATGGTGACCGGCGTGGCCATGATTGGCATCAGCAGTGTATTGGATGTATGGTGGCAGCTTTCCGGCATCTTTGCCGGAGGTATGCTCGGTTTATTTCTATTGGGGATTATCAGCAAAAAAGCGGGTAACAACGATGCGATCATCGCGGTGATCGCAGGTGTTTTAGCCATTCTATGGATGACCTTCTCGTACCTGCTGCCCGAACAGTATGGCTATTTAAAATATCCGCTGCATGCGAATATGATTATTGTGGTCGGAACATTGGTGATTTCACTGGTGGGAACAGGGCTGGCTGCCATGCGTCGGCAGCCAACCGGGTAATGCCCCGGTTCTTGAAACACCGGTTTTACTTTTTCTTTTTTGCCATTTTTTCTTTGAACTCGGTAATCCTCTTAAGGGTGCGGGGAACATTGTATCCAAACTTATCACATTCTTCTTTGGCAACCGCAAAGTTTGCCGCCTTACCGCGTGCAGCCATGTCTTCGGTTACATGGAATGCGTCCAGTATAATGGTAGGGAAGAATTGGGGGTTCGTTGACCAGATTTGCTTTCCTACCCAGTTAAACGCAGAATATCGCAGGGAGAAGACAACGATCACAATGAAACCGGCGGGCAATTGCCGTCGGCATTCCCAGTCTATCTGAATTTGTTTGTCCAGTTTTTCATAGGCAAAGCTTTCATAGTCGATGACCTGGGCATATTCTTTTTCGAATTGGATGGCAACCAGTCCAATGGTGAAGCTAGGGTCCATACTCAAATCCCCGGGCGGATAAAGAATGTCATCAGCTAGGTTAAAAGGCGGAAGTTTAAACCGGAAAAGTCCATCGGGTTCCACACTCCATGTGGGGCGCACCGCTATCCTGCTTTCAATGGGCGCATCCAGGTTAAACTGAAATCCTTTCAGGCAACTGAGATCGGTGTCGTGTAGTGTACGCTCACCTACTTCCGTATCCGAGCTGCGTAAACAGGCAGCAATTGCCGCGTTAAGCCGATTATTCATTTTGCTGTCTGATTCTTCATATACCTTCCGGAATATCTGTCGAATCACTTTACTATGCGCGCTCGCCAATCCGAATTCCAGCGCGTTCAATTTAGTGGCATAGGTCTGTTTCACACGATCCGGCGCAATTTGCAGAATTTGTTGGTTGCCTAACCTACGATAAACAATGTTGTTGATTTTTCCCTTGATTTTTCCGTTTCTACCTTGTATCGCCATATTAAAGAGTTTTGGTTTTTTGTATTCAGAAGTCTATCTTTGAATGTATCAGCCAACTAAAAAGTACTAATCCTATTACTTTATGCGAAGTGGCTACCCCGCTTGTACCAAGTCCGTACTTTCTTCACCATGAACCAATAGAACTACCATGCTGAGTCTGCTATCCATCCACGTTTTTACTGAAAACCCTGGACTCACCCTGGACTCACTCTGGACTCAAGGTGGACTCACTGTGAAGAAAGGGCATAGCAAGTTCCCATTTGGTGTATAATCAATATGAATTCCATATGTAGTTTATTTAGTTGGCTACCCAAATATAATCACCCGATTTGAAAAAAGCAAATATCATTGATAACTTTACGCACGGTTTGCATGATCCATCGTTATTCAGTTCATCGATGTTAAGTAAACGTGTTTTCTCACTGTTATGTGTCGCCGGTATCGCGGTGAATGGGATCGGTCTTTTTTCCGGTGTAATGATGATTGATGGTGCCCTTTATGCACTCATTGCAAAAAACATGGTGCTAAGCGGCAACTATGAATTTCTTACGCTCCATGGTTTCGATTGGCTGGATAAACCTCATTTTCCTTTTTGGTGTACCGCATTGAGCTACCGTATATTCGGCATCCATGATTTTGCTTATAAGCTGCCCGCATTTATTTTCTGGCTTATTGGCGCGTTGTATACGTATCTGCTTGCCCGTCGGTTGCACGGCCGGAATGTGGCGCGCATCGCTGTACTGGTTTACCTCAGTGCATTGCATCTGCTGCTGTGCAATTCAGCGGTGAATGCCGAACCGTATCTGACGGGAATGATCGTTGCGGCAATCTATCATTTCTACCGTACATACCGCGAGGGCACATTCAGCCAGTTGTTGTTTGGTGCATTGTGGGCGGCTTTGGCAGTGATGACTAAAGGTATTTTCGTGTTGATCATCGTCGGTAGCGGTTTTATTGTGTTATGGTTGGTCCGGAAAGAATGGCGGCAGTTTCTCAACTACCGATGGTATGCGGCCGTTGCGTTGGTGCTTGTCTTCATCCTGCCGGAACTGTATTGCCTGTACCGTCAGTTTGACGCCAGACCGGCGGTAGAAGTGTTTGGCCAGACCCATGTCTCGGGCATCCGTTTCTTTTTTTGGGATAGCCAATTTGGCCGATTTTTTAATTCGGGACCAATAACCGGTCACGGCGATCCCTTTTTTTACCTGCATACCCTATTGTGGGCTTTCCTTCCGTGGTCGCCACTGCTTCTGTTTGCCGTCTACTTTTTTTTTGGTAAAAGAAGGGTGGCAATGGGGCATCCGCTGTTGTGGGGAAGTTTCCTGATTACTTTTTTGCTTTTTTCTGCATCGCAGTTTCAGCTGCCGCATTATCTCAATGCACTCTTTCCGTTGGTAAGTATCTGGACCGCCCAGCTTCTGGGGAATATGGGAAGATTACCTGCGAACGGCACCATGCACCGCATACAATGGTATTCGGGCATGGTAATCGTTATCTTACTTTGTGCGTTGATCGTCCTGTTTCATGGTAGCGGTTGGTGGGTATTCGGAATTATCACCGTAGGAGTGGGCTTAGCGGTATTGGTCCTTACCCGGCGCGTTTCACCAAGCAATACCTTTTTGGTGAGCTATGCCATAGGGTTGTTGATCGGGATCTTTTATGGAGGGTATCTATATCCGGGGCTGCTCACCTATCAGGGGGGCGACCGGATGGCCCGGTTCATCAATGCGCATATCGCGGAAGAGCATTACCCGGACCGCCTATATGTGCTGGATCTCGAAATAGAAAATTTTATGCTCGGTTTCCGTTGCGAAGTGCCGCTGCAAGCGATCCGCTCCGAAAAACAGTGGGATGCGGTAAACGATGGCAGCTTGCTGGCCATACGCCCAGAGGCTTTGGGAGAGATTCCCGATCGCTTTGAGGTAGAGCCGGTGGCTTCCTTCGGAGCCTACCGCATTAGCCGGTTGACGCCGAAGTTCTTTTACTACCGGACTCGCGACGCGCAGCTCGGTGAATTCCGTCTGGTCCGGTTGAAAAAGCGCTAACATCCTATAATACCCAGCCAATTTGATACAGAAGCGGCAAGATTTAATGGGATACCTTTGACTGTATCAAGGATAAATTTCAGGGTTACCTTCGTATTCAAATGGACAAAAGATCGAAAAATGGTTAAGTTTATCGTAGGTTGTTTTATTTCAGCCTTTACATGCGTTTATCTACAGGCTTGGGGGCAGGAACTTCCGGATTCGGTACCCCGGCGTATCATTTTAAATGTGACCGAAAATATGGCTTCTTCGGTTGCAATAAATTGGCAAACCTCCAGTCAGGTCCGGGAAAGTTTTGCAGAAATTGCCTTAGCCGATGCGGATCCCCGTTTCGTAGACAAGGCAGTCAGGAAAAAAGCGGAAACCGAATTTGTGCGTCTGGGAGATACCGTTTCGTCCAGTTATCATTCGCTGGTTTTCGATGACCTGACGCCCAACACAAAATATGCCTATCGTGTCGGCCAGGGGAATAGCTGGAGTGAATGGTTTCATTTCGTTACGGCCAGTGATAAGGAGACTGATTCGTTTCAATTTATCTATTTCGGAGATGTACAGGTAAATATCCGGTCGCTGTGGTCGCGTGTCATCCGGGAAGCTTTTGCGAAAGCTCCCAATGCCAGGCTCCAGCTTTACGCCGGTGATATCATCAACCGGGCAAACCGGGATGAGGAGTGGGCTGACTGGTTCGAAGCAGGCGGATTTATACACAGCATGATACCGGGGCTTCCTTCACCGGGTAATCACGACCACTTTAACCTACCGAATGGAGAGAGAGCCGCTTCTGTTCTTTGGAGACCGCAGTTTAACCTGCCGTTAAATGGCCCTGAAGGATTGGAAGAAACCTGTTATTTTGTCGATGTGCAACGGGTAAGGTTTATTTCGCTTAACTCTGACCAGGCAGAAGAATCGGATCATTACCTGGAAGCCCAGCGCATATGGCTGGAACGTTTGCTACAGAATAACCCCAACACCTGGACGGTAGTTACCTTCCATCATCCGATTTATTCGCCTAAGGGAACACGGGATAACAAGCGGATGCGGGAGACTTTCAAGCCGCTTTTTGATCGATACCACGTAGATTTGGTGCTACAGGGGCACGATCATACCTATGCACGGGGGATGAGCAAAATCCCGATGGAGGGTAAGGGCAAGGCGTCGGGGACGATGTATGTGGTCTCAGTGAGCGGACCCAAGATGACCGGTAGCCACGTGGAGAAGAAATCCTGGATGGATCGGTCGGCCATCTACACCCAATTGTTTCAAATCGTCGATGTATCTCCTCAAAAACTTTCGTTTAAAGCGTACCTTGCAACCGGAGAGCTTTATGACGCATTCGATTTGATCAAGCAGGAAGGAAACATAAACAAATTGGTTGAACAGGTACCGGCAGGTATGCCGGAACGCCAGTAATGATTGATAATGAAGAGAATCGGAACTATTTTAATCGCTACACTCTTGCTTGGAGTGGTTGGTGCCGTGGCAGAAACGGCTGTGCCAAGACCAAAGATGGTAGTGTGTCTGGTCGTAGATCAGATGCGCTGGGATTACCTGTATCGCTTCTACGATCGTTATGGTGAGGGCGGGTTCAAGCGGCTGCTAAACGAAGGGTTCAATTGCGACCAGACATTAATCAGCTATGCCCCCACCATCACCGGATGCGGACATGCGTCCATATTTACGGGGGCAACCCCGGCCGTCCATGGAATTGTCGGTAACGACTGGCCGGATTTTGAAAAAGGCTATTCGGTCAATTGCGTCGGCGACGAGAACGTGTCTCCGGTGGGGACTGAATCAAAATCCGGCAAGGCCTCTCCCCGTAACCTGCTCACAACGACGGTTGGCGACGAACTGAAGATCGCTACCAATTTCAGGAGTAAAGTAATCGGCATCTCGATCAAAGACCGGGCGGCTATTCTTCCTGCAGGCCACACCGCCGACGCCGCGTTCTGGTTTGATAAATCCAGCAATAGCTTTATCACCAGTACCTACTATATGAACCAACTGCCGGAGTGGGTAAAGTCCTTCAACAGCCGCGGTATTCCGCAGAAATACCTTAGCCAGGGATGGGAGACTTTGTATCCGATTGATTCGTATACCCAAAGTACGCCGGATGACATGCCGTATGAATCCCGGTTTGCCAATGAAAAGCGTCCGGTATTTCCCCACAAACTGATCGATACCGTGACCGGTTTCGACGTGGGCATCAGCAACACACCGTTTGGAAACGGTTTGGTGCTTACTTTTGCCAAGGAGGCCATCGATGCCTACCAATTGGGCAGGGGCGGAGATACCGATCTGTTGACGGTTAGCCTTTCATCGCCGGACGCCATCGGCCATCGTTTCGGCCCCAATTCGATTGAAATAGAAGACAACTACCTCCGTTTGGATAAGGATCTGGAAGACTTCTTTTCCTACCTGGACAAAACGTTTGGCAAGGACCAATATCTGTTCTTTATCACGGCTGACCACGGCGCTTCACAGTCGCCCGGCTACCTGGCAGCGAATAAGCTACCCTTCGGTTATATGAATGAAAAGTATATGCTGGATTCCATTCAAACCGTTATCCGGTCCGAATACGGAATCGACTCGGTAGTTGTTGCGGCCACAAATCAACAACTCTATTTAAACAATAAGGCCATCGCCGAGCGGGGTGTTTCCAAAGACGAAATTGCCGACCGGATTACGGAACTGCTGATGGAAAGCCCCGGCATAACAGATGCTTTCGTAACCAAAAAATTAGGGAGTGCTACCTTGGCGGAGCCGATAAAAACCATGATGATCAATGGCTTTCATTTAAAAAGGGGTGGAGACATCGTGTTCAGCGTGCAGTCGGGTTGGAAATGGGGGTCTATATCCGGTGCCTCCCACAGCCATTGGAATGCCTACGATGCCCATATTCCATTAATCTGGATGGGATGGGGTGTGCGTCCGGGTAAGACAAACCGGCTTGTTCACAATACAGATATCGCGTCCACCCTCGCCTCGCTGCTCCATATCCAGATGCCCAGCGGCAATGTAGGTAGCGTTATTTATGAGCTGACAGACTTGGAATAAGAAAGCATCTAGAATGATACGCAGTCGGTTATGAATGTTGAAAAATCGACGCTTAGCATTGGGGTCGTTAGCCCTGGTTTGGTTGTTGCTCTATTTTCTATACCGGAACCGGATTTTTGTAAAGGTGTAGGTTAACGGGACTGGCGGGGTAGACCTGTATGATGAATCGAGTAGGCAACCGCTTGGAATCATTGGACATCCTCGAAAAGAAGGATTATACCTCAGGTATGACCTTATGCAAATATCCTATAACAACAGGATAAAATGAAATAACCTTCCGCTTCTTAAAATATAGAACTTCGGGCTGTTATAAGCTAACTGATTATAAACCCGTAAAAATCAACATGGCATTTAATATTAATGGAAGTAAGGACAAATACGACGTCATTATTGTCGGGTCCGGTGCGGGCGGAGGTATGGCCGGTTACGTGCTGGCACATGCAGGCTTGAGGGTATTGATGCTGGAATCCGGTCCTTTTTTCGATCCAGCCAAAGATTCGTTACAGATGCGCTGGCCCTGGGAGTCACCGCGCAGAGGCGCATCTACAAACCGTGCCTTTGGAGATTTCGATGGTGCTTTTGGGGGATGGGAAATCGACGGCGAGCCTTATACCAATAACGAAGGAAGCGAATTCCGGTGGTTCAGGTCGCGGATGCTGGGGGGCCGGACAAACCATTGGGGCCGCATTTCCCTGCGTTTTGGTCCAAAGGATTTTAAAGGGGGAAGCTTTGACGGTGCCACCGACGACTGGCCGATCACGTATGAGGAAGTCAAGCCTTACTATGACAAAGTTGATGTGTTGATCGGTGTGTATGGCACCAATGAAGGACTGGAAGACGATCCCGACGGTATTTTTCTGAAACCACCCAAGCCGAGGCTCCACGAAATACTTATTATGGAAGAGGCAAAGAAAAAAGGGATTCCCGTAATTCCGGGCAGGGGCTCGGTACTTACCGAACCGTTGAAAAACAACAGTCAACGGGGTGTGTGTTTCAACTGCGGTCAATGCGGCAGGTCCTGTAAGGTGTATGGAGATTTTTCGTCGTCGTCTGCGTTGGTGATCCCTGCCATCCGGACCGGCAACCTGGAAGTGCTTCCAAATTCGTTGGTACGCGAAGTGCTGGTAGACGGGGATGGGCTGGCCAAAGGCGTTTCCTACGTAAGCAAAGAAGATATGCAGGAATATCAGGTTTACGGCGAGCAGGTGATATTGGCCGCCAGTGCCTGCGAATCGGCCCGTATCCTGCTGAATTCGAAATCCAGGCAACATCCGCAGGGACTGGCCAACAGCAGTGGGGTGGTGGGCAGATACCTTCACGATTCCACGGGAGTAAGTGTAGCGGCATACCTTCCCCGGTTGAAAGACCGCAAGCGGTATAACGAAGATGGCGTCGGTAGTTTGCACGTCTATGCACCGTGGTGGCTGGATAATTCGAAGCTGGACTTTCCGAGGGGCTATCACATCGAATTCGGCGGAGGGATGAACATGCCTTCTTATGGATACCTCAATGATTTGCCCCGGTTTAATGGGGCGTTGGCCCAGACCAATGGGGAGGTCAAGAAAAGCGGCGGATATGGTAGGTCCCTGAAAGAAGAATACCGCAGTTATTTCGGGACTAAGGTGGTGCTGGCCGGACGGGGTTTGGCAATTGCGCGAAAGGACAATTACTGTGAAATAGATTCCAATACTGTCGATAAATATGGTATCCCGGTATTGAAATTTCACTACAAATGGCACGATGCGGAGATCAAACAGGGCAGGCACATGCAGGACACTTTCCATGATCTGTTCACCGGAATGGGGGCCGTCATCACCTCACAGTATGTAGGTGCGGACCGGAACTACGGCCTCAAAAAGCCCGGCGAGATTATTCATGAGGTGGGTACCGTACGGATGGGAGACGATCCGAAAACATCGGCCCTGAATAAATGGTGCCAGGCCCATGACTGCAAGAACCTGTTTGTCGTAGACGGGGCTCCTTTTGTGCAGCAGGGCGACAAAAACCCTACGTGGACGATACTGGCGCTGTCCATGCGGACGTCGGAATATATTTTGGAACAACGGAAAAGACGTAATCTGTAATTACGATGAATAAAATGAAGCGAAGAGATGCCCTGAAAGCCATTGGCGTGTCCATGGTGGCAAGCGGGTTTCTTTTTCACCGATGTGGTAACGAAAAAACAGATCGGGTAATCTCCCGGATCAATCTGGAACTGAAGGAAGGCAGGGAGCTTTGGGAACGGGAGCGGCTTGAAGAACTGAATTCGTTTACATTCTTTGATCAGCATGAAAAAGAAACGCTTACCGAACTGGTGGATCTGGTCATACCCGCGGATGAAGATTCCCCGGCTGCTTCCGGCGTGGGGGTGCCCGATTTCATCGAGTTTATCGTAAAAGACCAACCGGAATTGCAGCAGCCGATGCGGGATGGATTGAAGTGGATAGACGATTACTCCCAACAGCAATTCCGGGGTGCTTTCACGGGGATCACAGCTGATCAGCGGACGCAAGTGCTGGACCGCATTGCCTATCCGGAACCGGAAAGCAGCGAATTGCAATCGGGCATCGCATTTTTTGCGCTGTTGAGAGAGCTGACAGCTTCGGGATATTTTACAACAAAAGCGGGCATCGAATACCTGGGATACGTGGGTAACCGGCCGAATGTATGGGAAGGGGTGCCCACGGATGTCCTCCGGCAATATCACCTGACGCATTTAATTACGTAAACCAAAAAATCCAAAAATATGAAGCAAGACAGTAAGAAACAGTCCAGAAGGGATTTCATCAGCACGGCCAGCCTCGCGGTTGCGGGTGTAACCATCGTGCCCCGCCACGTATTGGGCGGCAAAGGATTTATCGCACCCAGCGATAAACTGCTGATCGCCGGTGTCGGCGTAGGGGGCAAAGGAAGAAGTGACCTGAAAAACTTTTACGATAGCGGCAAAGCTGAAATTGCCTATTTATGTGACGTGGACGACCGGATGGCGAAGGAATCCAGGGAACGGTTCCCCAAAGCGAAGTATTACCACGACTGGAGGGAGCTGTTCGATAAGGAATCCAAACATTTCGATGCAGTGTCTGTGTCTACGCCCGACCATAATCACGCCATCATTGCCATGGGCGCCATGCAACTCGGGAAACACGTATATGTCCAAAAGCCACTGACCCATGACATCTATGAGGCACGGAAGCTGACCGAAGCGGCAAAAAAATACAAGGTAGTAACCCAGATGGGTAACCAGGGGGCTTCGGGAGACGGGGTCAGGCAGCTCCGGGAGTGGTTTGATGCGGGTATAATCGGCGATGTACATACGGTCTACACCTGGACAAACCGGCCCGTGTGGCCTCAGGGGATTCCATGGCCTGCCCAATCACCCACTGTTCCGAAAGAGCTGGACTGGGACCTCTGGCTCGGGACGGCTCCCTACAAAGAATATGTGGACGGGCTCATACCCGGAAGCTGGCGGGGATGGTGGGATTACGGTACCGGAGCGCTGGGCGATCTGGGCTGCCACCTGCTGGAAGCTCCCTTTTCCGTGCTGGATCTCAAATATCCGATTGACGTGCAGGCAACTGTTGGCAGCGTTTATACGGCCTTCGGAGAACGGGGTTACTTTAAGGACAGCTGCCCGCCGTCGGGCTACGCGATATTGACTTTTCCCAAAACCAGCAAAACGCAGGGGGAAATAAAGCTGCATTGGATGGATGGTGGAATCAAGCCGATGCGCCCCGATGAGCTCGAAGCCGAGGAAATCATGGGGGATGGCAACAGTGGCATCCTGTTTATCGGTACGAAGGGAAAAATGATGGCCAGTGAATATGCTGCCAATCCGAGGCTGATTCCGGTTTCGAGAACCAAGGAAGTAACGGTTCAGCAGCGGTATGAGCGTATAAAAGACGGTGCGGATGGACACTATGCACAGTGGGTTGAAGGAGCAATCGCCGGCTATGGCAATGCCAAACTAAGTGCGCCCTTTGAACTATCGGGTCCGCTGACGGAAACGGTGTTGATGGCCAACCTGGCGATACGGGTGGCTGATATCCCCAAACCACGTCCCAGCGGTAAAGGGTTCATTTACCCGGGAAGCAACAAGCTGATGAAGTGGGACAGCCAGAACATGCGGATTACCAACTACGAGGAGGCCAATCAGTTTGTGAAGCGGGAATACAGAAAAGGCTGGGGACAATTATAGCTATAACGTGATGACGTTGAAAATATATTTAATCTGCGGCCTTGCCCTGTGGTTTTCCGGCGTGGCAGCACAAACGGGTCGTTGGATACCACTGTTTGACGGCAAGACATTAAACGGATGGAAAGCAAGCGAAAACGAATCATCCTTCCGTGTCGAAGACGGCTGCATCGTACAGGAAGGACCGCGGTCTCACCTGTATTATATGGGCGATGTGGGTAGCCATGTGTTCAAGAACTTTGAATTCAAGGCCCAGGTGTACACATTCGAAAATGCCAATTCAGGCATTTACTTCCACACCCGTTTCCAGGAAAAAGGGTTTCCCAACTATGGTTACGAGGTACAGGTCAATAATTCGCATCGGGATCCCATCCGTACGGGCAGCTTGTACAATGTGGTAGATATTGCGGATAAGTACGCGGTCGATGGGAAATGGTTCGAGCTGTATATCAAAGTGGTGGATAACCACGTTGTTATAAAAGTGGATGGCACCACCGTGGTGGATTATACCCAGATGGCCGACAAAAGCCGGTTGGTAAGGAAGGAAGATCATTTCGGGCGCTACTTGGATTCCGGAACATTCGCCATCCAGGCGCATGATCCGGGTTCAAAAGTAAAGTATAAAGATATTCAGGTAAAAATTTTAGATTAGCACGTATGATGAAACCGATTGTTCAGATCTCGCTGGATCTTACGGATATTGAAGAAGCGGTGAATACCGCTCATATCGCCTTGCAGGCCGGGGTAGACTGGCTGGAAGTAGGCACCCCGCTCGTGTTGGCAGAGGGCCTGCACGGGGTGCGCCGGCTGAGAAGCGAATTTCCGGATACACCGTTGGTGGTCGACCTGAAAACCATGGATGGCGGTTACCTGGAAGCAGAGATGATGGCCAAAGCGGGCGCAACGCACGTTGTGGTCATGGGAAGGGCCCATGCGGAAACCATCAAATGCGTGGTACAGGCCGGGCGAGATTTCGGCGTGAAGGTGATGGGCGATAACCTGGCCTGTGATTCCATGGTAGACGGTGCCAGGTTTCTGGAAGATCTGGGATGCGATTACGTGATCCACCACATTGGCTACGACGAACGGAGGGGACTGGTGGCACAGGGTTTGGCCTGTCCCAGTCCGCTGGACCAACTTGCCGAAGTGGTGGAAGCGGTACATGTACCCGTTCAGGCCGTGGGAGGGTTGTCCATTGACCAGGCCATCTCATGCCCTTCTTACGGTGCGCCGTTGGTGGTGCTTGGAGCGCCCCTTACGATTGATGCCGACTCGTTCAAAACGTCGAGCAGCAACGATCTTCCCGGTGTATTGCGTACCATCTGCAAAAACATCCATTCGCAGTCAATCAACAAGAAATATAAACAACCATGGAGTTTTTATCAGTCGTAAATTTCGATCGCCAAAAGGGTTCGGTGGAGCTCCGGAAGGTGCCCAAACCTTCGCCGAAAAGCGGCGAGGTGATTCTGGAAGTAAAGAGCGTGGGCGTATGTGGCAGTGATCTGCACCAATGGACGTCCAGTCACAGCTGGGAGGTCAATTACCCGGTTATATTGGGCCATGAATTTGCAGGGGTCATCCACGAAAGCGGCGCGGATGTAAAAAACTGGAAGATCGGCGACCGCGTAGTCAGTGAAACGGCGGCCATCATCAACCCGGATAACCCGTTATCAAAAGTGGGGCTGTATAACCTTGATCCGTCGCGCAAGGGATTCGGTTACGGCGTCAACGGTGCGATGACCAAATATGTGGCGGTGCCCGCCCGTTGCCTGCATCGTATACCGGATACACTGGAGTTCGAGAAAGCTTGCCTGACCGAGCCGTGCAGCGTAGCTTACAATGCGGTGGTGAATAACGCAGATATCAAGCCAGGAGACCGCGTGCTGGTTATCGGCCCCGGTACCATCGGGATGTTATGCGCGCTGATGGCCCAGTTAAGGGGTGCCGAAGTGGGCATCGTGGGGTTGGAAAGTGACCGTGTGCGGCTGGACGTTGCAGCGGCCTATGGAATACAACCCCTCACCGGCGATGCAGGTGTCTGGGCAAGGGAGCTGGACGGAATGGGTGCCGATTGTGTGATCGATTCCGCAGGAATCAGCCATACGCTCCAAAATGCCATCGACTGGGTTCGGCCCAACGGACAGGTGGTTAAAGTAGGCTGGGGCCCCCAGCCCATCGGGTTTTCACTGGATCCCATCGTGCAGAAAAACGTACGTATTCAGGGCAGTTTCAGCCACAACTGGCCCGTGTGGGAGAAGGTGATCCGGCTGTTGGCCACGGGCCGCCTGGATATAAGCAAAATCGTCGGTGGGATGTGGCCGTTGGAGGAATGGGAAGTGGCGTTCCGCAAGATGAAGGACGGGGAAGTCATAAAAAGTGTATTGATACCGAAATAAACCAATCGGGAGGAACAACCATGCAAAACGATCTATTAAAAGACAAGGTGATCATCGTCACCGGCGCATTTGGAGGAATCGGACTCGCAATTGCGAAGGCTTGCCTGAATGCCGGGGCACGGGTGCTGCTGCACGGGCGGAGTGAGCGGAACCGGACCGATGCGCTGGCCTACCTGGACGGCGGGGAACGGGTTGAACCATTTGTCGGCGACGTAACGCGCGACAACTTTGCACCGGAGCTGGTGGAGGCCACGATACGCCGTTTCGGCAAGATCAATGGCATCGTCAACAATGCGGCCTACGTGGTCTCGTCAAATGTGCACGATACGACACTTGCGTTGTTCCGGGAGGTGCTAGAGGTGAATTCGTTGGCACCGTTTTCCATCATCCAGGCGGCCCTGCCGCATCTGGCGGAAACCAAGGGGGCGGTGGTGAATATCGGCTCGGTCAATGCCTATGCCGGAGAACCGAATTTATTGGCGTACAGTGTGTCAAAAGGGGCCTTGATGACCCTTACCAGAAACCTGGGAGATACGTTGCACCGGGATTTGGGGATACGGGTAAACCAACTGAATGTGGGATGGGTGCTGACCGAAAAAGAACAGGAACGGAAGGTAGGTCACGGATTGCCCCCCGATTGGTATACCCTTATTTCTCCGATGTATGCCCCCGCCCGGAGGTTACTGGATCCGATGGAAGTTGCAAACTCCGCGGTATTCTGGCTTTCTGATCTGCTGGGTCCTGTAAGCGGACATGCCATTGAACTTGAACAGCATCCCATCATCGGAAGAAATCCTGAAAAAAACGTAGACGCGTTAGACATCAATTGATATGCCCAAATTAGCTGTATTCCCGAAGGCCTTTATGAAAGCGCTTTGTGTAACGGGAGAAATGACGCTCGACGAATGGATCGATCTTGCGTTGACATTGGAAATTGACGGACTGGAATGGTACGCTGGGTTTCTGGGAATGGAAGACTCCCGCAACTGGACCCGTTACCGCAGCCGCGTAAGCGACGCCGGACTGGAGATACCGATGATGTGCTGCTCGCCGGATTTTACCCATCCCGATGCTGCATTCAGGAAGGAACAGATCCGGAAGCAGAAGCAATGGATCGATATGACGCATGCGCTGGGAGGCCGCTATTGCCGTGTCCTTTCGGGCCAGCGGCGGCCCGAGCTTTCGCTGGACGAAGGCGTAAAACTGGCGGCGGATTCGATCCGGGAGTGCCTTGAATACGCCAAAACGCTTGGCATTACCTTAATTCTGGAAAATCATTACAAAGACGACTTCTGGAAATTCCCGGAGTTCGCGCAGAAAGCGGCCGTATTCTGTCAGCTCGTCGAGGCGATCGATGACCCCTATTTTGGAGTAAACTACGATCCCAGTAATACCTTCCTTGCGGGTGAAGACCCGTTGGCACTGCTGGAAAAGGTGAAATACCGAGTCAAGACGATGCATGCCAGCGACCGGTATCTGGTGGGCGGAACCCTTGATGACCTACGGAAGATGGAAGATAACAGCGAGGGGTATGCATCTGTGCTGAGGCATGGCGAAATCGGCAAAGGACTCAATGACTATGATGCTATTTTCACGACGCTGAAGTCCGTTGGTTTCGACAGCTGGATCAGCATCGAAGACGGCGTGGACGGTATGGATCAATTGAAAAGGAGCGTAGATTTCGTAAACCGGAAAATCGGGCAATACTGGTAACATCCTATAATATCCCGCAAATTTGATATAGAACTGCTGCAGTCGCTTGGGCTATATTTGTTTATCAATTACAATATTACCCAAGTATATCAATGAGCAAAAAAGATAAGGGATACATTCCCGTTATGTTAACCCCCTTTACGGAAAGCGGAGCGGTCGATTTTAGTGGATTGACGAAACTTACGGAGCTTTACCTCGGGGCGGGCGCAGCAGGTTTATTTGCCAACTGCCAATCGAGCGAAATGTTTAATTTATCGGAAGAGGAGCAATTAGCTGTTACCAAGCAGGTGTTGCAGGTGGCAGACGGCGCGGTGCCGGTAGTTGCTACCGGTACCTTTGGCGGTCCGGTGGAAAAGCAGGCGGATTTCGTAAAACGGATGTATGAGACAGGAGTGGATGCCGTCATCGTAATTACAAACATGCTGGCAGGGGAATCGGAAAGCGCAGACGTATTTGATGAACGTTTCGGACAATTGCTTGACGCCACGCCGGGTATTCCACTGGGATTCTACGAGTGTCCGGAACCCTTTAAACGGGTGCTGACTGCGGAGCAACTGAAGCGCTTTGTCAGTACAGGACGTGTCATTTATCACAAAGATACCTGTTTGGATATTGAACAAATCAGGGCAAAGCTGGATGCAACAAAGGCCGTATCCAAGTTCGGTTTGTATGATGCGTATATGGTTCATGCCGTAGAGTCGTTAAAAGCAGGTTCCGCGGGTCTATCGTGTATCCAGGGTAATTATTATCCGGAATTGGTTGTCTGGCTGTGTAACCACTTCGATGACGATGAACTGGCAGATCAGGTTGAGCGGGTACGGCAATTTTTTGTCGAACGCATGGATGTGATGCATGCGGTGTACCCGATCGTAGCCAAATATTTCCTGCAAAAAAGAGGACTGCCCATCTCAACCTTTACACGGAAAAATGCCGGTGTATTTGATGCGTCAGTCAGGGGGCAGATAGACTCGCTTTATGTGCAATTTCAGCAATTGATGGAGCAGATTGAGCTAAAGCCCTTATTGGCATAAGGGTCCAATAGATTGGTAACGATGAAGTTGGGAAATGCCATATTTTTCGTCGGACTGTGGATTGCAGTAACCCCTATCGGTTACGCCCGGGAGGATGAACCCGCTTATATCGACTTGTCTGCGGGCGGTATCTGCAATTTCGTTACCGATAAGCAGCAGCTCTTGCGGACGCAATCGGTCTTGCTTGAGGAGATTGTCAAACGGAGCGGCATTGACCTTCCGATGATGTCTTCCCGGGAACTTGGAAAAAAACCCGGCATTATCTTAACCCTCGAATCGGATACCAAACGCCTACCTCAGGTGGTGCAGGAAGCCGTGGGGGAGATGGAACACATCGGCGCCGAAGGATACCGGCTGATTGCCCTAAAAAAATACCAGATCGTTGTTGTGATGGGAAAAGATGCAAGGGGCTTGTTATTTGGCGTCGGCAAGTTACTCAGAAAAGCAACAATAACGCCCGGTTCCATGTTGTTTCCGGACCATTTTTCGTTAGCCACGACACCCAAAAATCCCATCCGTGGCCATCAATTGGGTTACCGCCCCAAAAATAACGCATACGATGCTTTTTCTGTTGCGCAGTTTGACCAGTATATCCGGGAGTTGGCGCTCTTTGGCGTGAATTGTATCGAGCTAGTACCTCCCCGAACGGACGACGATCCGACGCATCCGATCATGAAGCTGCCACCGGCACAGATGATGGTTGAATTATCAAGGATCTGTGATAGCTACGGGCTGGATGTCAGCATGTGGTACCCAAATGTGGGGAAAGATTACGACAGTCCCGCAGGCATCCAGTCGGAGCTGGCCGAGCGGGAAGAAGTATTTGCGGCGTTACCCCGGTTAGATGCATTATTTGTACCCGGCGGAGATCCGGGTGATTTGGAAGTGGACACGCTTTTCCGATGGGTCGGACAGGTAGCCGAGGTGCTTCGCAACTATCATCCGGATAGCAAAATATGGATTTCCCCGCAGGCGTTCAAACAGACCGACCACTGGTTCGACGTATTTTTCGAACAGGCAAACCGCCGCCATGAATGGTTCGGTGGCGTGGTATTCGGGCCGTGGGTCAGCATGCCGATTGCCGAAATCAGAAACCGTCTTTCCCCGGAAATACCGATCCGGCGGTATCCAGATATCACCCACAACATCAGCTGCCAGTATCCGGTTCCGGATTTCGATTTAACATGGGCACTGACACTGGGGCGCGAGAGCATCAATCCCCGCCCGCGGGAATTTAAACACATCCATAACTTATTTGAATCATACGCTATTGGGGGCATCACCTATTCCGAAGGAACAAACGATGATGTGAATAAATTCGTTTGGTCCGACCAGGACTGGGATTCGTCAACACCGGTGGTAGAGACCCTGCGCGATTACGCCCGGCTGTTTTTAGACCCGCTGCTTGTCGAACCCTTTGTGCTCGCCATCTTCGCATTGGAGGATAACCTCCGTGGTTCCCCTTTGACCAACGGCGGCATGATCCGTACACTGGACAAGTGGCGCTACCTGGAACAGCATTCTCCGGCAGGAAAGGCATCGAATCCCCGCTTTCAGATGGGGTTGATACGGGCATATTTCGATGCATATACCTACCGGCGGTTGACCTGGGAAACCTACCTGGAACAGCAAGCGTGGGACGTCTTAAGAGGTGCAGCACCTGAAACGGTGGACAACGCCCTTACGGAAGCCATCGCCTTGCTGAAAAAGGGAGCCTCGCAACCGGTTTGCGCGGATTGGCGGCAACGGTGCCTGGAGCTGGCGGACTCGCTTTACGAAAGTATCGGTACACAGTTGACGGTGGAACGCCACCACGGCTATGAAGAACGGGGTAACTTCATCGATCACATTGATATGCCACTGAACGATGCGCCCTGGCTGTTGCCACAGTTGGAAGCGCTGCTGTCCAATCCTTCCGTTGCAGAAAAAGCAAAACAATTAGCCGGTATTTTACAGCGGACAGATCCGGGGCCGGGGGGGATATACGACAATTTTTCGGAAGCCGGATCGTGGCAGCGGGTTGAGAAATGGAAGGGATGGTTCGCCGACCCCGGAAATTTACAGTCGGCCAGCCACGGCTTTAACATCAAGGTAAAAGGACCCTCGGAAAGAGCGGCTGAGCCCAAAGCATGGATGAAGCAGGCCACGGTCCTGTACGATTATCCGTTGGTAATCCATTACGGCGAGCTGGATACCCATGCTAATTATTCCGTAAAAATAGCGTATACAGGACGGTTTAAATCGAATATATCGCTGCATGCAGACGGACTGCCGGTACACGGATACCAGCCGGTCTCGGGAAGTGAAGTATACGAATTTGACGTGCCGAAGGCCGCAACATCGGATGGAAAGGTGACCTTTCTATGGCGGTGCAAACCCGGTGAGCGTGGATTGCAGGTAGCTGAACTATGGTTGACAAGGAAAGAACGTAACTAGTCGGTTATGGATACAAATGGATTTTATCAAAAAATCAAGAACGGAACTCCGGTATACGGAACCTGTGTAACGGTAAATAGCCCCCAATGGCCGGCCCTGGTGAATAAGGCGGGGCTTGATTTTGTGTTTCTGGATACGGAACATGTCCCCTTAGACCGGTCTCAATTGGCGTATTTATGCCACGGTTACCGGGCGCAGGGTATTGCACCGATTGTGAGGGTTGGCACTGCTGACAACACGCTGGTCTGTCAGGCCGTGGATGCGGGTGCACAGGGAGTTGTTGCCCCGTATCTGGAAACCGAACAGCAAATTGAATCGTTGGTTTATGCATTAAAATACCGACCATTGAAGGGTGCCCTGATGGAACAATATAGGGCGAAGCCAGAAACCGTGCCCGATACGCTTCAAACGTATCTGGCAGGGTATAACAGCGGCAACATAGCGATCGCCAATATAGAGAGTGTGCCTGCCTTGAACAACCTGGATAGCCTGCTGGCTGTCAGGGGATTGGATGCGGTATTCATTGGCCCGCATGACCTTTCGATCAGCATGGGATTACCTGAGGAATACGACCATCCCGAGTTTGAGAAGGCTGTTTCCCATATTATCAAGTCGTGCAGGTCCACCGGTATAGCGGTAGGTATCCATTTTTCGATGGAACCGGACAGGCAGGTGAAATGGGCACAGCACGGTGCAAATATCATTGTGCACAGTTCTGACATAGCGCTGTTCGGTCAGCGGTTGGCATCCGATATGAAATACATCAAAAATCTATTGGGCCATACGCATCATTCCGGTGAACCGGATACGATGGCAACAGTTATCTGATAAATTCCGGTCATCGTCCGAAATCATTTGATATTTTTGGGCAGAACCAATGAACAAGATTATGAAAAGGCTTTTGTTACTACTAGGAATAAATTTTGGATGGATCATTCCGTCGGTTTCGCAGGACATGGGTTCAGGCGGGGTCCCCGGCACCGTCATTGCCCATCAACCCGCCTCCACGCAGCAATATATCGGCTCGCCCAGCATTGCCATTTTACCGAATGGGGATTATGTTGCATCCCATGATCTTTTTGGACCAGAGAGTTCGGAATTTGTGCAGGCCGTGACGCGCGTTTACCGTTCGGCAGACAAGGGAAAGACATGGAAACAGGTCAGCGAAATCCACGGAGCATTTTGGTCCAGCTTGTTTGTGAACCGCGGTACGTTGTATCTGCTCGGCCCCGACCGTCACCATGGGACGGTCCTGATCCGTCGGTCGGACGACGGGGGAGCTACCTGGACCCGTCCAACCGGGACGGAGGATGGGCTGTTGCTGAAAGGCATGTTCCACTGTGCTCCGGTACCGGTGATTGAACACAACGGCCGCCTATGGCGCGGAATGGAGACCGCTTACGGTCCGATTCAGGAATGGGGCAAGCGGTACGGTGCCATGATGATGTCGGCGCCGGTTGATGCCGATCTATTGAAAGCCAGCAGTTGGACCACCAGCAATCCGTTGCTTTACGATTCAACCTACCTAAATGGAAACTTTACCGGTTGGCTGGAAGGGAATGCTGTTGTGGCACCGGATGGAGGTATAGTGGATATTCTTCGGGTGGACGACCGTACAACGCACGAGGAGAAAGCGGCAATGGTCAGGATCAGTGCCGACGGAAAGGTTGCTTCGTTTGATCCGGAGACCGGATTTATACCTTTCCCGGGGGGGAGTAAAAAATTTGCGATCCGTTTTGACGAAAAGTCTGGCCGTTACTGGACGTTGAGCAATAGCATTCCCGAGGCATTCCGGAAACAATATCCCGGGAGAAACGCCGCAAGCTTCCGGAATACGCTTGCGCTCATGAGTTCGAACGATCTGCTTAATTGGCAAGTCCACGAAATTATCCTGCAGCATCCCGATGTGATCAATCATGGCTTTCAGTATGTCGACTGGCTTATCGAAGGTGAAGACCTGATCGTAGCCAGCCGGACGGCGTACGACGACGGGAAGGAGTTGGCAAACAACAACCACGATGCAAACTTCCTGACATTTCACCGCATTGAGGGCTTCCGGAAAAAAGCAAAACAAACATTGTAAACACAAACAAAAACATAGACATGAAGAAGCAAGCAAGGATCTTTTTACCCGCTCTCGTCCTCTTTTGCCTGAAATGTTCTCCGCCCAACAATGTCGCCGGGAACTTTAAACTGCCGCCCAAAGCGGATACCACAGATGCCGCTTACGTGAGCGGCGAACTCCTTTATCCCCTGGATAACAAGCCTACGCCCGAGTGCCATGCATCTACGCTAGTCGAAACGCCCGATGGATTGGTTGCGGCTTTTTTTGCAGGCACCTACGAAAGCCATCCCGATGTGGGGATTTGGGTGTCCCATCGGGTGGACGGCAAGTGGTCCTGGCCCAAGGAGGTGGCAGATGGTGTGCAGAACGATACACTTCGCTACCCCTGTTGGAATCCGGTACTGTTTCAGCCGAAAGGCGGAGACCTTATGCTGTTTTATAAAGTAGGGCCCAGTCCGCAAACCTGGTGGGGCATGGTCATAACATCGAAAGATAATGGAAATACCTGGTCAGAACCCCGGAAATTGGGTGAAGATGCGAAAATAGGTCATTTACTCGGGCCCATCAAAAATAAACCCATTCAGTTGGTAGATGGAACGATTATCAACCCGACTAGTATCGAATACCCGAAGGAGGACGGTGAGGACCAGGATTGGCGTGTTTACTTTGAAATCAGCAGGGATCTGGGGCAAACGTGGGAAGTGGTTGGCCCGATTAACGACGGTGTGGAGTTTGACGCCATCCAACCCAGTATTCTGACCTATCCGGATGGTAAATTGCAGGTAATCTGCCGCAGCCGCCAGGATGTGCTGGTGCAAAGCTGGTCAGAAGACCAGGGGCAGACGTGGAGTAAAATGACGGCTATGGCTTTGCCGAATCCAAATTCGGGAACCGATGCGGTGACCTTACGCGATGGCAGGCAGTTGCTGGTATACAATCATTCCACAAGGCAGGGAGAAGAACCCAAGGGACGGAATATGCTGAACGTAGCGTTGTCAGACGATGGAAATACGTGGACGCCGGTCATGACGCTGGAAAACGAACCCATTGAAGACGGTTATGCTTATCCCGCCGTTATCCAGTCGGCCGACGGTAAAGTGCACATCACCTACACGTACGACCGGAGGTCTGTAAAGCATGTTGTGCTGGATCCGGAGCGATTGTAATCCGAAGATAAGATGCTATAATCTCTCGGCAACTTTTTACATAATAGCAGGCAAACTCTCGGGTATTTTTGAAATAAAATCGATTATTTATGCAGTGTATCCATAAGACACTTCTCCGAAACAAGACGTTAACACGTACGATCGGAAAAATTTTTTTGGCATTTTTCCTGATCTGCACCATAGCGGGGGAAGGTTTTTGCCAACAAGGCGCAATCACACCCCGGACGGCCCTCCGCAGTTACCTGAACAACGGCGATCAGACCTATGCGTGGGAGATCCGGGATAGCCTGGTATACGATAAAGGGACCATTTTCCAGGTGTTGCTTACCTCGCAGCGCTGGCGGGAGCATACTTGGCGGCATCAACTGAATGTCATCGTTCCCAACGAAATTGCATACGACGGTGGTTTGCTTTTCGTCAGCAGTGGCCGTATGCAGAAAGAGGATCCAACGATGCCCCAATGGAACGACTTAGCGAAGGATGGATTGATACAGGACGTTGCGCGGATTGCCGAGGAAAATAAAGCCGTGGCGGCGGTCCTCCGGCAGGTGCCCAATCAGCCGCTGTATGGGGGCCTGGTAGAAGACGAGTTGATTTCGTATACGCTCCATCAGTTTCAAAAAGATGGGGACTTTTCCTGGCCATTGTTGTTTCCGATGGTTAAAAGCGCGATCCGGGGCATGGACGCGGTGCAGGAAATTGCCGCAAGCCGTTCCGCAAAACCGGTGGAGCGGTTTGTGGTTTCCGGCCTGTCCAAACGAGGCTGGACAACTTGGCTGACCGCCTCGCAAGACAACCGGGTGGAAGCGTTGGCCCCGATGGTGATCGATATCCTCAATATGCCGGTTAACCTCAATTACCAGGTTGAGGTATGGCACGAATACAGTCCGCAGATACAGGACTATGTGGCGCTTGGCCTGGTGCAGGACATCGGGAGCGACCGTGGCCGCACATTGGCACAGATGATCGATCCGTATTCCTACAAGGAACAGCTTAACAAACCCAAGATGTTATTTATGGGTACCAATGATCAGTATTGGGTCATTGATGCGGTGAAGCACTACATCGACAGCGTGCCCGGCCCTTACTACATTCACTATGTGCCTAACGAAGGGCATGACCTGGGGGATAAACAGCAGGCGTTTCAGGCGCTGTCATCCTTCTGGGGATTTACCCTGCAGCATAAGCCTTACCCGGTTACCGATTACAAAACATCGGTGGGAAAGGATGCGCTGGAATTGAAAATACGGGCAACGAAACCGAAATTGGAGGGAGCGGTTATCTGGAGTGCGGTGTCGGACGATCAGGACTTCCGGGATGAGACCTGGGTGAGTCGTGAACTGCCCGTGGTACACAAGCGGAAATTCAAGGTGAAGGAAACGTTGCCCACTTCGGGTTACAAAGCCTTCTACGTAGACCTGAAATACCGCAACACAAATGGAGAGCTATATACCCAGAGTACGCGGGTCTTTGTGTCAGACAGTCATTCGTTTTTGATCGGTGGTCGGTGATGGGTGATCGGTGATGGGGGGTCTGTGGTCCGTGGTCGGCAGTGAGTGATCGGTGTTCAGTATGATGAATTTGGACAGTATAAAACGGAAAGCGGAACAAGTAGTTGGATGCTTCGTATGGGGCATCCTCCTTGTGGCTGGCTGTGCGCCGGAGCAACGACTGGAAGAACTCACCGTGAAACGTGTGATGGATAGCTTGGTGACGCGTATTTATGCGCAATGGGATACCCGGCTGATCAATGGCTTGGATGAAAATCTGGTGTTGAAATTCGTGAGTCCCGAAGAACAGACAGCGCTTGCTGAAAACTACTGGCGGTTCGGGGTAGACGTTCCGGTGGTTGTATCCCTCATGCGCGACAGTGCACAGGCTTCGGTGCCTTTCTGGCTGGTGGCGTCTGGTTTCGAAAAGACGGCCTACACCGTCCGGAATGAATTGTACACCTATGAGGTATGGCAGAAAAGTTTTCCGGCGGGTGAGGTAGGGCTTGGAATCAACGGATTCGACAAGCACCGCCCGGTTTATTTTGTTTCGGTAGCTCCGCAGCATCGGGGAGAAAAAGTCAACATTACCCCAATCCTGCCTGAAAAACAGGCCATCACCGTGCTGGACACGGGTGCGTTTGTCTATCACGATTGGGATGAACTGGTGCTTACTGACGTGCCCCGGCCGCTGAGAGGGCAGCAACTGTTGCCCACCATACGGGGGCGTGCCCGTGAAGCGCATGTCATCGGTGCGTTCCGGAGGACGGCGTTTCCATCCGCGGGAATACCCGATCAAGTGGTGCTCACCCTGCCCGAAAATACAGCGCGCGGCATGGTGGTCCAATGGCGGTGTGCACCGGATGTAAAGCGGGGATGGATTAAGTACTGGAAATCCGGAACGGACGATACCGTGCGGGTTGATGTAGCTGGCACGTTGCTGGAGGACCGGTTGTTACGCAATGACCGGTATGTAAGCCGGTTCCGCGTACAGCTTGATTCCCTGCAGCCCGGCGCGGCTTATGAATATCGGATCGGACAGGGTGATGTCGCCGGGGAGACTGGGGTGTTTGCTATGCCGGATGCCACCGATACATTTGCCTTCACATGGTTTGGCGACATCCATAATGACCCCGCATGGGGGAAACTTGCGCAACGTGCTGCCGCCGACCATCCCCAAACGAACTTTTACCTCGCTGTGGGCGACCTTGTCAACACCGGTTTACACCGCGATGATTGGGATGCGCTGTTTGCCTATTCGGGGGGGATTTTCCGAGAGAAGCCACTGATGGCAGTACCCGGCAATCACGACAGCCAGGATGGACTGGGCGCAGGAATGTTCCACGACCTGCTGTCCTACCCGGCAAACGGACCCGATGGACAACCGCCGGGTTTCACGTATGCATTCCGGTATAAGCATGCACTGTTTTTGATGCTAGACGTCGTCAGCTTTTCCGCGCAGCAGCAGGCCGCTTGGATTGAATCCCAGTTATCGGACACGGACGCGGTTTGGAAATTTGTCGTTTTTCATTTCCCGCCTTACACCCTGGAAGAACCGTATCCAGATATTGTAAAAAACTGGGTGCCTTTGTTTGATAAGTATGGGGTGGATCTGGTAATGAACGGGCATTTCCATTATTACCTGCGTACCCAGCCGATGAAGGATAGTCAGCCTGTAAAAGCGGAAGAAGGCGGCACAAGGTACGTGATGTCCGTCAGCACACGGGGTAAAAATGCTGATTCGGTGTCAGAGCCCTATGCAGCTAACGTATTGAAAGAAGGATATCTTTATCAGTATGTCCAGCTGGACGGCAGACGGTTGACATTTACCTGCGTTGATGCCGAAGGAAAGATCCGAGATCGTTTTGAACTCGCTAAATAATAGCCGATAACCTTAAGATAATCATAAATTTAATCATGAAAAAGCGATTGTTGACCTCTGTTTTTTTACTCTCGTTACTTGCCGTCAAATCAGCGGCAGCCCGGCAACCCGAGGTTGTAGATTCGGTACTTGTCTTCCCGTTGCAGGAACAGCATGTGCACGGCAGCAGTGTGGTGGAACTGCCCGGCGGGGATTTTCTGCTGGCCTGGTTTCAGGGAAGCGGGGAGCGGACGGCGGACGACGTACGGATTATGGGTGCACGTTTGAAAAAAGGAGATAAGAAATGGAGTGCCCCCTTTGAACTGGCGGATACCCCGGATCTGCCGGACTGTAATCCGGTCTTGTTTATGGCCGAGGGTAAGCTCTTTCTGGTGTGGATAGCCGTTTTGGCCAACCAGTGGGAAAACTCGATCCTGCGGGTGCGGTCAACCCAGGCATTTGGTGGAAGCGGTGCCCCCGAATGGCAATGGCAGGATAATATCCTGCTGAAACCCGACGAACGTTTTGTGGACGAGGTGGCTGCCAGGTTCCGTGAATTGCCGCCCCAGCATCACGGCTGGTCGGCATATGCTCCGAGATATGACGAGCTGACGATGGAAGCAACCAAAGACCCGGGGAAACGGAGCATCGGGTGGATGACACGGATCAAACCCCTTGTGTCGGGGAAACGGATTCTGTTGCCGCTCTATTCGGACGGATTCAATTTTTCGCTGCTGGCGATCTCGGAAGATGGCGGCCGTTCCTGGAAGCCCAGCCTGCCCATTGTGGGGCGCGGCCCCATCCAACCGGCACTGGCAAAGCGTGCCGATGGTACCTTGGTAGCTTACATGCGGGATAGCGGCGATGCACCAACGCGTGTCCAGGTCAGTGAGTCGAATGACGGAGGCTGGAGCTGGTCGGCGGCACGTAAGACGGATATTCCAAACGGTGCGAGTGTGGATGTATTGGTACTGGATGACGGCCGTTGGGTCATGCTGGGCAACGATGTAGACGACGGGCGCTACCGGTTGAACCTTTATTTTTCCGACGACGAGGGGGAGACCTGGCCCGTGAAGTTACCGATCGAATACGATGCGTCGAAACAAGGACGCTATTCCTATCCGTCGCTGATACAGGGAAGCGATGGATGGCTCCATATCAGTTATTCTTATCACCTCCGCGGTGAAGAAAAGGCCATTAAATATGTTACTGTTAAACCGTAAATCCCATCCAAACGAATTGTTATGAAGCTAAATTTATCAGGTATTCTTTCCTTCGCGTTGCTGGCCGGTGCCTGTGGCAATCCTGCACCAACCGCTGTTGTTTCCTATGCGGATACAGCGTTTACCCAAGATTATAGCGTGAAGTATGTTGCAGATGAAGGCCAACAGGCGGAATTCCGCCGGGTGTATGTTAACCGGGACGGAAAAGTGCAGGTGTTGGCAGCAGATGGACTGAAACATCCTTCCAATGGACATTTTTTGTATCCGGGACATGTCACGGAAGACCGTTCCTATCGGTTTATGTCGGCCAAACAACTGGTCGATATGGCACTGTGCAGGGGTGAGCTGGTATACTTGGACAGCCGTGTAATTTTCAGCAATGCATGGTCGGGAAGGTTGTATATCGAGCATCAGCTGGCGAGCCCCACGGCATTTGCCGCCAACGACAGCCTGGAGTTTTTAGTGACGGACGGAGAACAGGTACACTTCCTGGCGGATCATGCAGTGAAGTGGAAAGGGCAGGTACCGGGAGGCAAGGTGCTGCAATTGATCGGCCATCCAACCGATCACAGCCAGTTCTTTCTGGTAACGCCCGAGAGCCTATACCGGTTCTCTGCAGCAACCAACCAATTGGAAAAAATACACGACGGAAGCGGGTTTACATCCGCCGATGTGGACGCGCGGAACAACCAATTGATCGTAGGCACATCCGATGGGTATTTCAGGTACAGCCTGAAAGATGGACAAGTAACCGGAGCGTTGCAAAATAAGCTGCCTTGGCCCCACATTGGCCTAGTAAAGGTAATCGGCGAAAAATACTGGTTTGGCACGGACCGGGGTGCTTTTGCGGTGCGGCAGGATGGGAAAATAGATTACTACGCCGGCAAGCGTTGGCTACCGAACGATCAGGTGACCGATATCGCCAGCGGTGCCGGTCAATCGGTTCTTCTACTGACGAAGGGCGGACTAGCCAATATCCATTTCAAACAGATGACGCTGCTGGACAAAGCGATGTATTACGAACAGCAGGTAAGGGAGCGGCATATCCGCAACGGATTTAACGCGACGCTCACCGGTATGAAAGCGGGCGATTTAAGCACAGGCTACATGGGCGACTCGGACAACGATGGTTTATGGACCTCGCTGTACCTGGCGGCACAGGCCTTCCGCTATGCAACCACCGGTGAACAACAGGCCCTGGACAACTGCATGGAGTCATTGGATGCCATGGCCCGCCTGTATGATATCAATCCCGTGCCGGGATTTCCGGCGCGTTCTTTTGAACGCCGTGGCAAGGGCGACACCCGCACCGTGCTTTCCGACCCCGAACGCTGGCAATTGGCAGACCACCCCGATTGGTACTGGAAAGCAACCACCAGCAGCGACGAAGTTATCGGGCATGTCTTTGCGTTCGGGGTGATTGCGGAATTAGTAGATCATAACGACACCCGCGAAAAAGCGATCCGACTGATTGATACGCTGATGGGACATATCGTGAAAAACGACTATTATCTTGTAGATTATGACGGGCAGCCTACGACATGGGGCAGGTGGAATCCCGAATATGTAAATGGATTCCCAACCAATGTCGGCGACCGGAAGCTGAACTCTTCCAACATCATCGCGATGTTACAGACCGCTTACCATTTTACAGGTAAGTCCATTTACAAAGAAAAGGCGTTCGACCTGATGGATAACCACGGGTACCTTGAAAACCTGCTGCGCCCCATGGCTGAGATCGGGGAAGCTCCTGAAGATGCCGATGATTGGAGCCGGATGCTTTCGGGTGCCTGGAACCATTCAGACGATGAAATGTACTTCGCGGGCTATTGGGGTCTGTATCGCTATGCGTTCAACGACACATTGAAAGCGAAATACAAAGAAGCGATACGGGATCACTGGGAGGCAGAAAGACCGGAAAAAGAAGGGGCATGGAACATTTTTACGGCAATAACCGGAACAGCAGATTTTGATCGCGATGAAGCGATTTGGTATTTACAGGAATATCCGCTGGATCTTATCCAATGGACGGTGCAGAACAGTCACCGCCGGGATATTGTGCTGCTGCCACCGAATTTCCGGACCCAAACAACCGAAGAGGTGCTGCCACCGGATGAATTGAAAATATCCCGCCATAATAGCAACCGGTTTATACTGGATGGTGGCGACGATGGAGTAGCTGAAAACAGCGCCGGAGACATCTGGCTCTTTCCCTATTGGATGGGCCGGTACCTGGGAGTGATTGATGCTCCGGCCAATCCGTGAGCGTCCGATGGGCCAATCACATAATTCATGATTTATTGACGTAGCAATTATGTGTGATTAACATGAATTACATCTTGAAAATCAATAGGTTGTTGGTGTATAATATGCTAAAATTCGCTATGCAAATGATAATATCCTACAAAGAAGGCACGGGGTGATTGACTACTTTTGAGGAGAAGCGTTCATAACCATACACTAACCAACTCAATACCAAAAACAGAAAAATGGCACACAGACTAGCAAGTAAGCGTTTACGATCACTGGATGCCTTCCGTGGATTTACCGTGGCCGCGATGATCATCGTGAATACGCCGGGTTCGGAAGAGCATGCCTTTGCTCCGTTGCTGCACGCTTCCTGGAATGGCCTCACACCTACCGACTGCATTTTCCCGTTCTTTATCTTTATCGTGGGCATCTCCGTCACCTTGTCATACGGTAAGCTGTTAGCGACCGGCCGGACAAAGCGTGAGCTGATCGGGAAAACATTGAAACGGGCTGCATTGATCTTTCTGATCGGCGTTTTGCTGGGCTTATTCCCTGATTTCGATTTTACGGAAATACGCTGGCCGGGGGTATTGCAGCGCATTGCACTTGTATTCCTGGCGTGTGCACTGCTGTTTCTCTATACCGGTTGGAGGCAGCAGGCCGTGATCGGTGCCGTCGTGCTGCTCGCATATTGGGTAGCGTTGCTGTTTGTACCGGTTCCGGGTGTGGGTACGGGCGTGATGGAACCGGGCCGGAACCTGGTCGCGTGGATAGACAGCCTGCTCATTCCCGGTAGCATGTGGCAGGGAACGTGGGACCCTGAGGGGATTCTTAGTACATTCCCATCGGTGGTCACGGGAATCTCGGGGATGCTCGTTGGCAAGCTGTTGTCGGTAGCTAGCATGCCGCACGAACGGAAAGTGTCATGGCTTTACCTAGGTGGGCTATTGGCCTTCCTGCTGGGGTCCATGTGGGGATGGGTTTTTCCCCTCAACAAGAACCTGTGGACAAGCTCCTACGTGTTGTATACTTCGGGCCTTGCTGCGATGATATTCGCTTCGCTTTTCTTTGTTATTGAGGTAATGGGACGGCAAAAGTGGGCAAAAGTCGGGGTCGTATTCGGCTCTAACGCCATTACTGCCTATGTCATAGGTGGCATCTTGCCGGCCCTGCTGGCAGGGTTGAACACATGGTACGTAAGCCATTTCATCGAAGGTGGAAATTGGCCCCAAGTGGCATCGTTATTCTGGGCCGTAGGAATATGTGCACTGTGCTATGTGTTCGTATATCTGTTGTATCGGCAGAAAATTTTTATCAAGATTTAAAATTAGGTTAACGCTGAAGAAAGTACTTTGCACCGGTAGCGAACAAACGGGGATGAATAAGATAAACACAATTAAAAGCCACATAAATGAAGTCGATTTTTACGTTCAAAAGAGTGGGCACAAGCCTGTTGTTCTTGTGTTCCCTAGTTTTCTTCGGGTCGTGCTCCAAAAAGGAGGCACCCGAAACCGATTATGCCGCGATTAAGAAAGTCTGGTTGACCGGAAGTTGGAAGCAGCAGGACATTACGTTGGGTGTATCCACCTCGGTAAACTTGCCTGATGGGACAAAATTACCATTGATTGCGGGTAGCAGTATGATCAGCGATCCCACGATCAACGCCCTGTTAAGCGCTTTATTGGGAGGAAATCCTTTTTTAGCGACCGTAAACAACAGTTTCACGTTCGGGGCCGATGGTACATACAGCATTGATGGAGCGACGGATCTCATTATGCCGCAAGCCGAAAAAGCAGGGAAATGGGAACTGGAGGTATATGGAGCAGTTATCGCTTTATACTCATCTGCAGATGTCAGGGCACCCTATTGGGTCAATTCAATGAACGAAAAGGAAATGAGTGTCGGGTTGATCGTTAAATTTCCCGGATTAGGGGACGTACCGCTCAACTTGTTGCTTGAAAAACAGTAGCAGTTAAAAAACTAGACAATATGAAAAGATATTACTACTTATTTAGTGTCATTGTGCTCTTGCTTTTTGGCTTGGATGCGGGAATGGCGGCACAACAGACGGTCTTAGTAAGAGGTAGCGTCCATGACGACAGTGGGCCCATTCAGGGAGTTACCGTGGCCGAAAAAGGGACGGACCGTGTTACGGTTACTGCTGCCGATGGAACATTCGAGATCCAGGTGGCGACCAGACAGAGCGTGCTGCGGTTTTCTGCGGTAGGCTATGAGTCCACTGAGGTCATTGTTGGGGAACAAACCAGTCTCCGGGTCACATTGGCGCCCAGCTCGCACCAATTGGATGACGTTGTGGTGACGGCGTTGGGGATCAGCCGGGAAAAGAAGGCGTTGGGCTATTCCATTGAAGAAGTTTCCGGGAAGGAATTGGTACGGGTGCCACAGGAAAATATATTAACAGCGATGGCAGGTAAAGTTGCCGGCGTGGCCATTAACCAAACAAGCGGAGCAGGATCTTCTGTGAGTATGGTAATTCGCGGAGCTACTTCATTGAACAACGATAACCAACCGCTGATTGTGGTGGATGGGACACCTTTAAATAATACCATTAATAATGTTTCCCAGGTCAATGGCGTGGATAATCGGGTGGATTACGGTAATTCCATCTCCAACATTAACCCCGACGATATCGAGAATATTTCGATTTTGAAGGGGCCCAGCGCTGCGGCATTATATGGTTCCAGGGCGGGCAACGGTGTCATACTCATTACCACTAAAAGCGGTAGACAAGCCCAGAAACTAACGATAAATGCCTATACCAACACGGTATTTGATCAACCATATCGTTTTCTAAAAGTGCAATCAAAGTTTGGCAGCGGGCAAATATCCGCTATTCCTGTTTCGGTAAGCGGTAACCTGCTTACAAACCCCTTCGGTGCTTTGGTACAGGATTGGGTGAACGGCTATTATGGTGCTGAACTGGATAAAGGATATGAAGAAGTGCAATGGAATAGCCCGGTGGACGAGAACGGAAAACAGATAAAAACTCCGTTGATTTCGCACCCTGATAACGTCAAAAACTTTGTACAAACAGGCATTACCAGCATTAACGGGTTATCTGTAGCCAATAATAATAACCTGGTAAGTTACCGGCTTTCTTACTCTAATATGCAAAACCGGGGTATTGTACCCAACTCCGACCTGTTCCGGAATACCTTTAACCTTGCAGCCGACGTCAGAGCCAGTAAAAATTTTAAAATAAGCACCAACCTGGACCTGAGCCGTAATAATTCCAACAACCGCCCTGCCGGAGAAAGGGGAGCTAACCCACTGCAATGGGCTTACTCCGTTACACCCAGTACCGATATCAGGGATATGAAAGATTACTGGATGCCGGGCCAGGAAGGATACCTGCAAAGATCCCAGGATGCGGCGCGGCTGGCAGCAAGCGGCAAACCGCCTACCTTTAATAACCCGTATTTCTTAGCCTATGAAATCAATAACGGCTTTATACGGGATCGGGTGTTTGGAAATATCAGGGCCGATTGGCAGATATCGAGCGCCTTCTCTTTTATGGCCAGGTATTCGTTAGATAATTTGGCTGAAGAGCGCGAAACCAAATTAGGCAGAAGTTATTCAGAGGATCCTTACGGCGGGTATGGATTAATGAACCTTAAAAACTTTGAAAATAACGCCGACTTTTTGCTGACCTACAAAAAGGAGTTGAGAGACTTTAATTTATCGGTGTCCGGTGGCGGTAACCATCGCTATCAGACCGGGAGCAACGCAAATGCTTCTTCCATCAATGGGCTTATTACGCCGGGGGTTTATACGCTTTCCAATATTGCAATGGGTAATCTTGTGTCGTCAAGTTCCAGATTTGAAAAAGCCGTTAACAGTGTATATGGCTTATTGAACCTGAGTTACAAGGACTACCTGTTTTTGGATGTATCCGGCCGTAATGACTGGTCCAGTACGCTTCCTGACGCTGCCGGCTATTTTTATCCTTCCGCTTCTTTGAGCGTGCTGTTAAATGAAATACTGGGAATGTCATCCGACGTAAACCTGTTTAAGTTAAGAGGCGGTGTGGCTCAGGTAGGTAACGATACGGAGCCCTATAAATTAATGGCGATGTTGGAAAATGCAGGCACATTTGCGGGAGTACCCCAGCTTGCTACCTCAGCGATACTGCAAAATGCCCAGCTAAAGCCTGAGATTGCGAGCTCGTACGAAGGGGGAATAGACCTGGCGATGTTTGGTGGGCGACTGCGCTTTGCGGGGACGTACTATATGGTCGAAAATAAGAACCAGATTTTAAGTACCGAAACGCCCCCTTCATCGGGTGTCATTCGGAAAAATATTAACGCCGGCCTGTTAAGAAGCAAGGGTGTCGAAATGACTTTTGGCATCACACCCATTGAAAACAGAAACCTGCGATGGGATGTTAACGTGAATTTTACCAGGAACCGGACAAGGTTGATCGAACTATCTGATGACCTTCCTTATTTCACGTCGTGGAATGAAGCAAAAGGCGGCGCCTGGACGTATGTAGGTGACGAAATGGGAGACATCTATGATGCCCAGATCGTAACGGTAACCGATAAAAACAGCAAATATTATGGTTATCCCATATTGGACAACACCGGGAAATGGCAGAGCATCGATGCCGTAAACACGAAAAATAAGGTAGGAAACTATAATCCGCGTTTTGTTTTGGGGGCACAAACATCGCTTACTTATAAAGGCTTTAGTTTGAGCATGACATTTGACTGGCGCAATGGTGGTGATTTTATATCGCAAACGTACCGGTATATGGAAGAGGGAGGCCTTTCGCAACTGGCGTACGATAGACTGATCAACCCGGGTGTCCTTCAGGGGAAAGAATTAAGAGATTACCTGGTATCCAATCAGGATAGGCTGATTATATCGGACGGACGTACCATGCCAATAGTTGGTGGACCTACTCCGGAATATAACAGTTTTCCCTTTGTTTACGGACCTTATACCGTGCCGTATGGTGGTGTGTTCATTCCAGGGGTATATCTTGATGAGCAGGGTCAATACGTAGAGAACCTGGGAGAAAATATCGGAAAAGAAGGAGGTACCAAAACACTCCCCCTTGCTGGCGCAACGCCCTGGTCTTTTACCCGTACGGCTACATTCGATGCATCCTACCTGAAATTAAGGGAGATTTCGTTGGGCTTTAGCCTGCCGCAGAAAGTTGTACAACGCGTGAAGGCGCAGGATGTGAACATTTCTGTTTTCAGCAGAAATATCATGTTGTGGACAGCAGCTAAAATAAACATTGACCCCGAAAATGCGTTTCAGCCCAGGATAGGTGATACGCGGGGTGGTATGCAGTTCGCCCAAGGTATTGAACGATATAACGTAAATCCCTGGGTAATTCCGGTTGGTTTTAAAGTTAGTGTAACTTTCTAAATAGTAAACTATGCTACGCAATAAGATAACAAAAATAGTCTGCGCTATTGTTTTAGCAGTCTCATTTTTAGGTTGTAAAAAATACCTAATGGATCTGAATATTGATCCAAACGGCATTCAACCCGAAACGGCGAATCCCAACCTGGTGTTAACAAAAGTACTTTCCTCAACAGGGATGGCCTTTACCAACCTGGGCTATCAGGATGTTGCCGGGGTCATGCAGCATACGCAGAAAGACGGTTGGGCCGACGGGCATAATAATTACGACTGGGGACAGAGCAATGACTGGTCGATTTATTACGATATTTTAAGAAACAATAAGTTTGTATACGAGCGAGCGGAACAACTGGGGTATGATTTACAAAAAGGTGTATCCCTGGTCATGAAGAGCATGGTATTCGGACTTATCACCGATTTATTCGGCGATGCACCTTATACCGCTGCACTCAATGCGGATGAGGGGGGCGATGAAAATATGTTCCCTGTTTTTGATAAACAACGAGATATTTACCTCGGTATACTGGCCGACCTGGAAACGGCTAATACCCTGTTATCGAAAAACAAAAACGAATACAACAGCACGATTGAAGCAGCTGATATTTATTACCAGGGCGACCCGGTTAAGTGGCGCAAACTGGCCAATTCCCTGCGTTTAAGATACCTGATGCGGCTTTCCGTGAAAGAGCCTGCCATTGCAAAGGCCGGTATTGAGGAAATTGCCGGGGACCCTACCAACAACCCGATCATCACAACGGCAGCAGATGATGCCAATATGCCTTCGTGGACACCCGTGTATGATGTGAGTGAAAGTGAATACAGGAGAATAAAAATGTGTCAAACGCTTGTAGAGGCCATGCGGGCCGGTAACGATCCCCGCCTGGGCGTATGGGCTAAAAGAGTGGAGATACCTATTGTGATGGATGAAACCCTTCCTGATGGTACCGACAAGATTGAAGACGGCAAGCGGTACATTTCCCCGGATATTTTATCAAAGAAAGGACTTACAACAGCTGATATTAGCCTCAATCCCGACTATGTTGGTATTCCGCCGTCTTATACTGCCCCCGCGGCATACAATCTAAGCCCGGATGTGAATCAGGCTGCATTTAATCCACATGTATCTTGGTTGAGCGATATGTACAGAACATTTAATAGTCCACTGCTGAAATCAAGACTTTTGTCGGGTTCGGAAGTAAATTTCATATTAGCTGAGGCGGCGTGGCTGGGCTGGTCTTTGCCTGAAACTGCTGAAACCTATTATAACAATGCCATAAAAGCATCGCTTGAAACATGGGGAGTAGGCGATGCATATGCCGACTTCATAGCCCAACCCGGTGTTGCATATGATGGCACTCAAAAGCAAATCATTGTCCAAAAATGGATCGCCAGCTGGCAGGCGGCTACAGAATCGTGGGCAGATTATAAAAGAACCGGCTTTCCCGAATTGCATACCGGCCCCATGGCCATAAAAGCTGCGGTGCCGGTTCGCTTTTATTATATGCTGAGTGAACGGAATTTGAATAAAACGAATGTCGAAGCCGCCATGGAGAATCTGGAAGAAACCCCCTATTCTCAATCAGAAGGGGCGAACAGCGCCTGGTCAAAACCCTGGGTTATTCAGGGAACCGGAAAACCGTGGTAGGGGAAAGGTGTGAGGTATCAGGTAAAATCATTTGAAAGATGTACATAAGAGTAATCATTTTTTTTCTCTGTATAGTCAGTTTCATCCCTCATACCTATGCCCAAACCTTGAAAGCCGGGGTGGCGGTGAGGGTCATTACCCCCGATCCGCTGCTGCCTGTTTCGGGAGGTGTAGGCATACCACGGCCGGCCAACACACAGCGGGGGGATTTATTTGTACGTGCGTTGGTCATTGAATCTGGGGATACACGTGTCGCTTTTGTCAGCATTGACAATTTGGGATGGCCTGCTGTCCTGGGCGATAGCGCCCGCGCATTGATTACCGGGATTCCTCCGGAAAACATCCTCATCGGGGCAACGCATACGCACAGCGCTCCCGACGCTTACGGGTTTCCCGACGAGCATGGGATACATTATGCCGATTTGGATTACCTCCGCTTTTGTGTGCGGCAGATGGCCGAGGCGGTCAATGAAGCTGTTAATAAACTGGAGCCCGCTTCGTTGAAAGTCGCTTTGGGAGAAGCGAATGGACGCATCGCCTTCAACTACTATGCGGAAGAGCTCTATGATCCGCGATGCGGCGTTATACAGGCTGTTTCCCGGAACGGTAAGGTCATTGCAACCCTGGTTAATTATGCCATCCACCCCGAGGTGCTTGGCTCCAAGCGGGGCGTGCTGAGTCCCGATCTCTGCGGGCCGCTATACGAACGTATCGAAGAACGGGTAGGAGGGGTAGCCCTGTTTATGAACGGAGCGCAGGGAGGCATGGTTACGGCAGACAACCGGCAGGCGAAGTCGGATGAACTCCCCGATCAATGGGCCGAATGTGTCCGGATCGGAACGTTGCTTGCCGATGAAGCCATCCGGCTGATCCAGGGTGGGCAGGTATTGACCGACCCGGAGCTGTTGTGTGTGTCGAAGCAGATTAACTTCCCGGTGGAATCCCCCATCATGCAATACATCCTGGAGCATTCGCCTTTGGGCTACCTTTCACACGCGCCAAACGAAATTACAACCCGTATCAATGCGGTGAAGATTGGCCCTGCGACGATATTGACTATTCCGGGCGAAGCATTACCCAATATCGGGTATTACCTGAAGCGGAAAATGAAGTCAGACTATCCGTTCCTGTTCGGGCTAACGAACGATGCATTCGGCTATATCCTCACGAAAGTGGATTTTGATAGTTTTGAGCGCTACGCTTACATCTCGCGCACCAGCCTGGGGGAGATGACCGGCGAAATCTATCTAGACAAAGCGTTGGCCCTGGTGGACGAGCTTGATCGTTAACGATATTGAAATTAATTAACTAGTTGCAGAATAGAAGAAAAATGAAAAGAGTCTTGTTGAGTTTATTGTGGATAGGGGGGCTGTCTATCGGTTTGAGTTATGGGCAGGCTGCATTGGTAGAGGTTTCTCCCAAAAATGCCTTGTACCATTACCTGGAGTCGGAAGACGCTTCTTACACCTGGGAGTTGAAAGACGTTATCAAGGAGGGCCCCATTGTGGCTTACGACGTATTACTGACCTCACAAACCTGGCAGGGGCATGTGTGGAAACATCAGTTGACCCTGATCGTGCCTAAGAAGGTTAAACGTAAAACCGCGTTACTTTTCATTGATGGAGGCAGTGTCAACAACGAGGGCGAACCCAATTGGCGGGATCCCCGGAAGAACGATGTTGCATTAGCGCTAGCGGGTATTGCATTGGAAAACAAAGCAATTACAGCAGTATTGAAACAGGTACCTATGCAACCGCTATATGGAGGCAAGCGGGAAGATGCTTTGATTTCCATGACCTTACACAATTACCAACAGGATAACGACCCCACCTGGCCCCTGTTGTTTCCGATGGCCAAAAGTGCCATCCGGGCGATGGACGCCATACAGGAATTGACGGCGAAGCAGCTGAACAAACAGGTTGAAGATTTCGTGATTTCCGGTGCTTCGAAGCGGGGTTGGACCACCTGGCTGACGGGTGCCTCTAAAGATAGCCGTGTGAAAGCCATCGCACCGATTGTGATTGATATCCTCAACATGCCGGCCAACCTGAATTACCAGTTGGAAGCTTATGCGGAGTACAGCGAAGAGATAAAAGATTATACCGATCTGGGTATTCCCCAAGCGATGAATTCAGAGAAGGGGCGTAACATTGTCACCATGATCGATCCGTATTCCTATCGGTCTGTACTCACTATGCCCAAGATGATTTTTATCGGAACCAACGATCCCTACTGGGTGGTTGACGGTGTTAAACACTATTTCGATAGCATCCCGGGCCAAAACTTCCTGCACTATGTACCCAATGCGGGGCATAACCTCGGTGGGGGGAAACAAGCGTTTAAGGCACTGGGTGCATTTTTTGGATTCACTGCTAAAGATGAGCCTTATCCGGTTACCCAATGGAAAACAACCGTAAACGGACAGCAGGTATCTCTGGATATCAACGTCACACCGAAGCGTCTGAAAGGCGTGAAGCTATGGCGTGCCTATTCGAAGGATCGTGATTTCCGGGATGAAACCTGGGCTTCGACCGACCTTGAGCTGCCCCGTACGGCATCCGTTTCGGCAACCATCCCGTTGCCCGCCGATGGTTATCAGGCATTTTATGTCGATTTGATCTACAAAGGTCCCAATGGAAAAGAATACAGCCAAAGCACACGGGTATTTGTGACAAGCGATAAGGAAATATTATAACCATGCTAAGATGTTCCATGCAAAAGGCAATATCCTATAAATAAATCGGCACGTTTTAGCTTATTTTTGGGTAGTTGTTCGGATGGTCTTTCTGGGGAAAAGGAGAGAATACGCTAACCGATTATTACCGAACGACAAATATAGTTTATTAATCTATAAATGCTGGCTGCGGGGATGTAAATGTAAATGCCCCACGCTAAAAGCAGAGATGAATCGCGGTGCAAACGCGGGTTGACACTTGACGCTTAAGCAAGCGGTGTGGCTCCTTTGTTAGCTACCATAACGGCATTGTCTTATAAATAACTGAATATGAAACAACGTTTTACACTAAAAATGAAACAGGTATTCCTGCTGTGCGGTTTATCTGCCCTGGGGTTGACGCAAAGTCCTGTGGTTGCGCAACAACAAAGTAGGTCTGTATCGGGGGTGGTCCGGTCAAGTACGGATTCGGCCCCCCTGGAGGGCGTAGGAGTGGCCATTAAAGGTTCGGAAACCAGGGCCGCCACAGATGCCAATGGCAAATACACGATCCGTGTTACGGGAGACCAACCGGTGCTGGTGTTCAGGTCTGTCGGCTACGAACCCCAGGAAATCGCGGTGAATAATAAGCAGGTGATCGATGTATCGTTAGTGCCTACGGAGGAGCAGCTTGATGAAGTTGTGGTAACGGCGCTCGGTATTGAACGGGAAAAGAAGTCGTTGGGATACAGTGTGGGTACGGTGGCTGGGGAGGATCTTGTGCGGGTTCCACAGACAAATGTGGTTAATGCACTTTCCGGCCGGGTTCCGGGGGTGACCATTAACCAGACCGGCGGGCCGGGGTCAACCGTGAGTATGGTGATCCGCGGGCAGACATCGTTGAGTACGGATAACCAACCGCTGTTTGTCATAGACGGTATTCCCATGCAGAATAAGCTAAACAACGCTGCGGGAGGGAAGCGGGGAGACCGTAACGACGTGGATTACGGCAACGTGATTTCCGACATCAACCCGGAGAACATTGAAAGCATTTCCATCCTGAAGGGCCCAAGTGCAGCAGCGCTGTATGGTTCACGTGCAGGAAACGGGGTTGTATTGATTACCACCAAGTCGGGAAGAGGAGACCAGGGTTTGGGGATTACTTTTTCGAGCAGTAATGTATTCGAAGTACCCTACCGTTACGTTGATTTTCATTATAAATACGCGAATGGAGACCGGCCTGATCACTATAACGAAGGTTCCGCATACTGGGGTGGGCTGCCATTGGATCAGGGAAATAAAGCACCTCATTTTATGAGTCCGCTTGACGAGAACGGGAACAAAATTCCCATTGAATTGAAGTCTTATCCGGATAATGCCAAGAATTTTCTGGAGACCGGCATAACCTCGGTGAACAACCTGACGGTTGCCGGCTCAAGGGGTTTTGGCACTTACCGGGTATCCTATGACATGATGCGGCACAATGGGATGATTCCCAATTCGGATTTAAAACGGGATGCGATCTCATCCGTTGCTGAATTTAATGTAGGGCAGACGATCAAGTTGCGGACGAACCTGAACTTCCTGCGGTCGAGTTCACCCAATAGACCCGCTACGGGGCGGGGTGCGAATCCGTTATATGCATTGTACAACTGGTCGGCAGTCGACGTCCGCGATATGCGGGAGATCTGGTTGCCTGGGCAGGAGCAAATTGCGCAGCGGCGCCCCGGGACGGGCGAAGACAACCCGTATTTCCTCGCGTATGAATTAACCAATGCGTTTACAAGGGATCATGCGTATGGCAATGTGGAAGCCGAATGGACCCCGTTGCAAAATCTGGTGCTATTGGGACGTGTAGCACACGATGTGTTCAATGAGAATCAGGAAACGAAAGTGCCGTGGAGTTATTCGCGTGCCAGTAAAGGGGGGTATTATCTCGATGATTTTGTGAACCAGGAGACGAATATGGAATTCCGGGCATCGTACCGCCTATTCCCGGGTGATTTTGACATCAGTCTGACTGCGGGGACTTCTGGTATGCACCAGCAGGGTAAAAGCCAGTATATGGGCGGCGCTGAGCTGACGATACCGGGTCTGTACCGGATCAGCAACATACCGACGGGTAACCGACAGACCACAAACAATACCTATGAAAAACGAATCTATAGCGTATTCGGGTTGGCGTCCATCGGTTTTGACGATAAGCTTTACCTGGATGTGACCGCGCGGAATGATTGGTCGAGCACATTGCCCGCTAACGACCGTTCGTATTTCTATCCGTCGGCATCGTTAAGCTGGCTGGTGAACAATACGGTTAAGTTGCCGTCGGCATTTTCGTTGTTCAAGCTCCGGGGCGGTGTGGCGCAGGTTGGTAACGACACGAATCCCTATCAGTTGTATAATGCACTTGGCACCGGCAACTGGGGAGATCTGATTACCATAAACATTGATCAGAATCTACGGAACCCAATTTTGAAACCCGAGATAGCCACTTCGTACGAAGGAGGTATCGATCTGAATCTGTTTAAGAACCGGTTACGGTTCGAGGGAACGTATTTCTATGTGGAGAATAAGAACCAGATCCTGAACGTGAATGTTGCGCCTTCATCGGGATATGTGACGGCAAAGACGAATGCCGGATTGCTTTCGAGCCGGGGTTTGGAGCTTATGTTGTCTGGAACGCCTATTGCCGACCGCAACGGATGGAATCTTGACGTAAGCCTGAACTGGTCACGTACCCGCGCCAGGTTGGATCGGCTTTCCGGTGATCTGAAATATCATGAGTTTTGGAATGATAACGGCGGCGGTGCTTACACGTGGGTAGGCGAGGACATCGGCAACCTATACAGCCGGGGTTATATGCAAGTGACCGATCCCACTAGCGAATATTACCGGTGGCCCATCCTTAGCAAGTCGGATGGACAATGGATCGATAACAACGGAGTCGATAACATGGAAAAAGTGGGTAATTGGAATCCCGACTTTCTGATGGGAGGACAGATTGCACTCCGTTATAAGCGTTTCTCGCTGACTACCAGCTTTGACTGGCGGAAAGGTGGGCAGTTTATGTCCTGGACCTACCGCTATGGCGGATCCGATTGGAAGGACGCCAACCAGGAGAAAAAGCTGATACCGGGTAGTCTTTACGAACCCGAAGAATTGGCGGCTATGTTGAAATCGAATCCTGAAAAATACATCATCCCGCAAAATGGAAATTTCCCGCGCGTAGGCGGACATACTGCGGAAACCGGAGGATACCCCTTTGAGGGGTTGAATGACGGCGGATTTGTGCCCGGTGTTTTTGACAATGGCGATGGAACCTATACGGAAGTGCTGGGAGGACCGGGTACACCGATTCTGACCCAGATCACCGATATCTATGCCTGGGGTTTCAACAAACAGGTTACATTTGACGCGGATTTCCTGAAAATACGCGAAATTTCGCTTGGATATTCGCTGCCCAATTTTGGGAAATTCAGAAACATGCATGTCTCTGTTTATACACAGAATATCATGCTGTGGACGAAAGCGAATATCGGCGTCGATCCAGAGCGGGCGTTTCGGGTCAACGAAACAGGATTCCGCCAAGGCATTGAATGGAATAACATTTTGCCGTATACGTCTCCCATCGGATTTAAAGTCAGTATAAGCCTTTAACTACAGCTAACAATACAAGGCCATGAAGGTAATGAAAACTCTATATAAATTAGCGATCGTAAGTGTCTTATTTGGTGCGGTATCGTGCAGCGATAAGCTCACGGAAGCGAACATCGATCCAAACGTTGTGGATCCGGCTACCGGGAATCCCAACATGATTATGCCGACCGTCCTGGCGACGGCCGCTACGGATTACCTCCTTAAAGGGTGGAACGAGCCAGCGGGTATCGTGCAGCATATCCAGCACGACAGTTGGAACTCGGGAATAAATCACTACGACTGGACGCCTCAGGATTGGACAAATTATTACGGTATGTTGCGGAACAATAACTACCTGTTGACCAGTCCAAACGCGTATCCCTTCCACGAAGGGGTTGCCCTCACGATGAAAGCATTCATCTTCGGGATGATTACGGATTTGTGGGGCGATGCGCCGTACACCGATGCGTTGAAAGGGGATGAAGGACTTTTTGAACCCGTTTTTGATACGCAGGAAACCATTTATCGGGGGATTTTAGCTGATTTGCAGGCTGCTTCCGATATATTCGCAACCGGAGATAATTCCGGCTACCTGGCAGGGTATGACGTGTATTATGGCGGGGATCCCGCAAAATGGCAACGTTTTGCCAACAGCCTCATCCTACGCTATGCGATGCGGATTTCCGAGAAATTGCCCGATGTGGCAAAAAGCCATATTGAACGTGTGGCGGCTTCGGGGATTTACATCAAGACGCCGGCAGACGATGCGGTCATTACCTATGTGGGTACGCAAACCAGCAATGCCTGGCCGATTGAGGCGCCCTGGACCGGCGATAGTCCGTTCAGTAATTTTCGCAGGAGAAAACCGGGTCAAAGATTGATCGATCAAATGTTAACCACACAGGATCCCCGTTTGGCTGTTTGGTGGAATCCGGTTCAGGTACAATGGGTGGCCGACCCAACGTTGGGCCGGTATATGGATGACGCCATTTACCGGAATGATGAGCGGCTCAGTGTGGTTACATTGCCCGATGCAGAATTCGAACAGGCAATTGCCGCCGGTAATAAATTCACACGGCGGTTTAACCCTAACCTGAAAGGTGCAAACGATCCCGAGCTGAATACCGATCTTTATGTGGGATTACCGGCAGGATTGGTATCGCCGGATAGTTATAACGGCAATCCGGACGCTGGCCAAGACAAACCGAACCAGCATGTATCCTTGATGTCCCATTTGTATCGGAACCACTCAGATCCCGAACTGATGAAATCCAGGATCATATCGTCGGCCGAAGTGAGTTTTATCCTTGCAGAAGCTGCTTTGAAGGGATGGTCCGTCAATGGGAGTGCAGAGTCCCATTACCTGGATGGCATCCGGAATTCATTGATTACCTGGAAGCAGGAAGGTGCATATGCGGATTTTGTGACCAGGGAAGGAGTTGCGTTTAACAGCGCCACGGCGTTGCAGCAAATCATCACGCAAAAGTGGATAGCCAGCTGGACAGGTGCGGTGGAAGCTTGGATGGATTTCAGAAGGACCGGATGGCCGGATCTCAAGCCGGGTCCCGCCTCTGCACAGCCTGTCTTGCCCGTGCGGTTCATCTATGGATCGGCAGAGCAGTTGGCCAATTCAGCCAATATCGCGGAAGCCATAAAGCGTCTGGAGCAAAATCAATACAGTAATCAGCCCAATAGCCAGTGGTCTAAACCCTGGATTATACAAGGAACAGGCAAACCGTGGTAATGGTTTGCCTGAAACTTGAAACCCACAAAGGTAGTTGTATAAGTTGGATTGTAAAATCCAACTTTTTTGCGTTTATGGCTGATCTTATTATCTTTACGCTTCGCAATTTGTACTAGCTATTGGCAGGATTAAACAATGAAGTGCCTCCGATGGTTAATACCTGTGAAAATGGCGCTAACGAACTAAACAGCCTATGTGGTATAGATCAAAGCTTTTTGTCGTTTCGATTATCGGGGTAGCCATTGTATGGGGGGTCTTTAGCCTATCGCCGGAAGACGAGGTTGATTTCAGCACGGAGATTAAGCCCATTATCAATAAACACTGCATCTCCTGCCACGGTGGCGTAAAGAAAAACGGCGGATTCAGCCTGCTTTTTGAAGAGGAAGCGTTTGCCGAAACCAAATCGGGTAAGCCCGCGATCGTTCCGGGGGATGCGGAACACAGCGAGCTTATTCGCCGGTTAACCGCGGAAGATCCTGAAGAACGGATGCCCTACGATGCGCCCCCGCTTAGCAAAGCCGAAATCAAACTGCTTACCAAATGGGTGAATCAGGGTGCAAAGTGGGGAGAGCATTGGGCATATTCACTTCCCAAAGAGGTAAAGGTACCCCGTACCGGCTTTACGTTGGCGGCTTTTTGGAATCTTTGGGACAGCCCGTCGTTGCATAGCGATATTGATTATTTTATCAAAGCCAAGCACAAGGAGCAGGGGCTGGCATTTTCGCCGGAGGCAGATCGGGCCACGTTGCTCCGCAGGCTGTTTTTGGATCTGGTCGGTCTGCCGCCTTCGCCCGAAGAGATGGAGTCGTTTGTGAACGACAAACGACCGGACGCTTATGACCGGCGTGTCGATAGTTTACTGGCTTCGCCCCATTTCGGCGAACGTTGGGCTTCCTGGTGGCTTGATATGGCGCGTTATGCCGATACCAAGGGGTATGAGAAAGACCCGTCCCGCGAAATATGGGCCTATCGCGATTGGGTTATCAAGGCGTTTAACAGCGATATGCCTTTCACCCAATTCACGATTGAACAATTGGCTGGCGACCTGCTTCCCAATGCTTCAAAGGATCAGCTCATTGCCACTGCTTTCCACCGCAACACCATGACAAACGATGAAGGCGGTACCGAAGACGAGGAGTTCCGTGTTGCAGCGGTTATCGACCGTGTCAATACCACATACCAAACCTGGCTGTCGACCACCTTTGAATGCGTGCAATGCCACAGCCACACCTACGATCCCATCAAGTTTGAAGAATATTATAAGTCGTTGGCTTTCTTTAACAACACACGCGACGAAGATACGCCCGCAGATTATCCGACCCTCCGTTTTTTTAACGGGGAAGACAGTCTGCAGATTGAACGAGTTAAACAATGGGTGGGCAGATACGCAGATGCCGAGCGGGTGACTGCCACAGATCGGTTCCTGTATACCCTCGAACCCAAAATCCACGCTCACTCGTGCGACCAATTGATCAACGGAGCGTTGGTCGATACCAAATGGCTCGGAATCCGGAATGGGGGGAGCGCACGGATACCTGCGGTTACGGTAGGCGATGACGATGTGTTTTATATGAATTACAACTCGGGCACACCGGGAGGCGAAATGGAAATGCGGTTGGGGGCACTCAGTGGTCCGCTATTGGCGAGGGCGAAGCTGAAACCCACCCAAGGTACGGAGACCGTTGCGATTCCGACAACAACCCCGAAAGGTAAGCACGATATCTACCTGATATTTAAGAACGCCTCGCTGCCACCGGGGCAGGCGGTTTGCCTTGCGGAATGGATGACTTTTCGCCAGCCGTTACCCGGTACCCATCAGGAGGGCTACGCTGAATTGGATGAATCTTTCCTGCAACTGATCAACCGCAGAACACCCTCCGTGCCGATACTCGTTGAGAATCCACCCGAAATGGCCCGTGAGACCCCCATCTTTGAACGCGGCAATTGGTTGGTTCACGGGCCGGTGGTCGAGCCGGATGTGCCCAAGTCGCTCAATGACTTTCCCGACGGTGCGCCACGCAACCGCCTGGGATTTGCCCAATGGCTCGTCAGCGAGGAGAATCCACTTACCGCACGCACCTTAGTCAACCGGGTTTGGGCACAGCTATTCGGACAGGGAATCGTTGAGCCGCTGGGCGACATGGGTACGCAGAGCGATCCGCCTACCCATCCCGAATTGCTGGACTGGCTCGCACTGCAATTCATGCATGAAATGGATTGGAGCGTAAAAAGTCTACTTAAAGAGCTCGTTACATCCACCACTTACCGGCAGTCATCGGTAATGACCAAGGAAACCGCTGAAAAAGATCCTTCCAATAAGTACTATGCCCGTGGCCCCCGGTTCCGGCTTTCCGCCGAACAGATACGCGACCAGGCGCTTGCGGTAAGCGGTCTGCTGAGTACGAAGATGTATGGACCCAGTGTCATGCCCCACCAACCCGAAGGGGTATGGATGAGTGTATACAGCGGCGAACGTTGGGAAACCAGCCCGGGAGAGGACAGATATCGGAGAGGGGTGTACACCTTTATCAAGCGGACGAGTCCTTACCCGTCCTACGTAACGTTCGATGCCTCCAGCCGGGAAGTATGTTTGATAGACCGGATAACAACCAATACGCCCCTGCAGGCACTTACTACGCTGAATGATCCGGTCTATATGGAAGCCGCCGTTCACTTGGCCAAGCGTATGGTCGAGACCGGGGCAGGGGATGTTGCCGAATCCATCCGGTCGGGATACCGCGCGGTTATGCAACGGCCACTTTCCCGGGATAAGCTCCCAGCATTTGAAAAACTTTACCAAGAGGCATATCGTCACTACCGGGAAAAACCGGCAGAGGCGGGTAAGTTGATCGGGGGGACATCCGGTACGGCAGAAACGGATGCCTGTACAGCGGCGTATACGATGGTGGCCAATGCCCTCCTTAATCTCGATGAATTCCTCACAAAATCATAACCCATGGATAAATTACTGAAAGAAGCACAAGAAGCCGAATTAAGAGCCATCACCCGGCGCCATTTCCTGATGGAATGCGTGGCAGGCGTGGGCGGCCTGGCTTTGGGATCCATGTTGGGGGGATGCATGGGGGCGCGTTCTAGTAGCGGTTCACTCGCTTCCCGGCTTCCCCATTTTCCCGGACGCGCGAAAAGTGTCATTTACCTGCATATGGCCGGTGCGCCGTCGCAGTTGGAGTTATTTGATTACAAACCGGAATTGCAGAAGCTCCACAATCAGTTATGTCCGCAGTCGTTGCTCGAAGGCAAAAAGTTTGCTTTCATCCGCGGCACCCCCAAAATGTTGGGACCGCAAGCAACCTTCCGCCAGCATGGCGATAGTGGTGCGTGGATATCCGATCTCCTTCCGCATTTTTCAACGGTGGCAGATGAGGTAAGTTTCCTGAAGGCGGTGCATACCGATCAGTTTAATCATGGGCCCGCCCAACTTTTCATGCACACGGGGCACGCCCGTTTGGGAAGACCCAGTATTGGATCATGGGTAACCTACGGACTTGGTACGGAGAACAGTAACCTTCCGGGTTTTGTGGTGTTGACCTCCGGTGGCAAAACCCCCGATGCGGGAAAGAGTGTATGGGGCAGCGGCTTTCTTCCATCGGTATATCAAGGGGTACAATGCCGGTCGCACGGCGATCCGGTGCTGTATATCAGTGATCCCGAGGGGATGGACCGGGATATGAAGCGGAAGGCAATTGACGCCATCGGCGCGGTGAACAGGGAGGAGTATGCGACCTATAAGTATCCGCCCGACCAACCACATATTTCCAGATTGATTGACTGTCTGTAGTTTTACGCCCAAAATATTATTGAAATGAAAGAGCGTAGAGCCTACATGTTCACCCTTGTCCGCCAGTGGCGCGA